>Ga0194137_10000198_pt1 | contig 41759 bp, 41 predicted proteins | sample TARM_MetaG_T3_14_FD_134025 | JGI IMG/M metagenome (GOLD analysis project Ga0194137, IMG submission 134025) | Freshwater microbial communities from Pennsylvania, USA, analyzing microbe dynamics in response to fracking - TARM_MetaG_T3_14 (version 2) | ecosystem: Environmental > Aquatic >... | reverse complement strand
GTGGATATTTTGATATTAGAGATTTAGAAGGCAATAAGGTAAACAAAGGCAGTATTAACTTTAATAAATTACAGTTAATGAGTGTTAGAAAATCAATACTATTTGAAAGGAGGATGGCGATTCATCCGCTAGCCTAAAGGCGTAGCGGTTTCCTCGCCGGAATTTATGAAGATGCAATTTAGAAGATTGACCGTTGAGGCTAAGGATAAGTTTAGTAGTGAGTTGGACTATGAGCAAGGAATTGCTAGCGCTGTGCATAGGGGTATTTACTATGGTTTAGGAGGAGAGATGGAATTCCATTTACCTGAATTGTTTGACCTAGTGAGTGAAGCAGTTGAGAAAGTAGTGAATGCAAAGAGCAAGTATGATAGAAAGAATGATGGTAATGGGATACAGGACTATGTAGTAGAGTTGGAGAAGTCTTTCAGGATAAGAAGAGATAGGGATGTTATAGAGTCTATTAGTTTTGGGTTTGAGAAAGTAGAAGATGTTTGGAATTTAGTTATTACCAATTTCCAGACTGGGCAAGGTGAGGTAACTCAAGACGCTGGGGAGTTGGATAACGACGTAGCTAAGAGAATTATACTTAGTATAGTTCGATTGTATGATAGAACTGGCAATATGAGTAAATATGAAGAGCATATTAATAAAGCAATAGATAGGGATTTCGAAGTATTATTTGAGGGGGAGCAGTAAAATGACAAAGGTTAGAGTAGTTGGGAGATGCTTAGAAGGTGTAAAGGTCAACGGGTATGTAATTGAGGATGCAACAGGGAAGAGGATTGTTATAAGTAAAGAAGTCATGGAGAGAATGGCTTTAAATAATGAGATAAAGGACGTTAGGGCTCAGATATATAATGGGAGGGCTAATTTAAGAGGCGTAGGGTTTAAGCTTGTAGACTTGCCAAAATTCGATATGAGAGGGGTTAGTTTAGACGAGAAGGAGTTTAAGAGGTTGAGAGGAGTATACTCTTTGAGAGCGAAGATTCTAGATGGTAGAGAGGTTGTAGGGTATGTGGTTCAAAAGATAGGGGATAATGGGGAATACATCGAGAAGAAAATGAAACGTGATGAAGTAATGCAGCTAGCATCTACTGGTAATATTGCTAATGTAAGAGTTCAAAAGAATAGAGGGGGATACATAATGAGGGGAGTTGGCAAGGAATTGAGTAAATTGCCTTCTATAACACTGGGATGATAAAAGAGAATAAGATAACTTTAGGTATATTTATAGGAGCATCAATGTTCGCCACAGTTGGGGGAATTGCATCAGGGGTGGGATTATGGGCAGTGATGCTTCGATTTATACTTGGTACAGGGTTGGGTATATTTTCTTTCTATTTGGCTATAGATAGAGAGAGAGAAAGAGCAGTGCCCTATGTATTGGGTTTAGGAATGTTTTTAATGGTGGGGGCTATGATTATAGTAACTCCAAGTATTATAAATTACTTATTATTAATTATTCCATTAATGGTTTCAGCTATTTATAATAATACTAAGGTAGCTCTGATGTATGGGAGCATTACACCAGTTATGCTCATTGGGTTTTACATGGTGTACAAGGAAGAGATATTTAACGGAGAAAATATATTATTGTCGATAGTACTGTATTCAATAGTAGTTTCGATAGCAATGGTAACGCAGTCCTATTTAGGGGAAGAAGCTCGGAAAAAGATAGAGATTGAGGGAGAGGGAGCTAGGAAGCTATTGGAGAAGAACCAGATGATGGTGGAACAAGCAGGTGAGATATTAGAGGCGTCCTATGGATTTTCAAGGGAAGCTAAGGAAGATATGAGAGACACTGTAAATATAGCTAATGAATTAAATACAGTATTTGAGGAAATAGCTAGGAGTGTAGAGTCTCAGACTGTGAGTTTGCAGGAGATGGCCAGTTTCCTAGGTGAAAATACAAAAACAGTTAGAATACTAAATGGAGCGTCTAATGGATTGGGCATAGTAACTGGGGAGTTAGAAGATCATGCATTAGAAGGAAAAGATTCTCTGGGAGTGCTTACTGAAAAAGTAGGGGAACTTCGAGATGCTATTTTAAAGAGTACTGTAGAGAGTGAGGAATTATCCAAAAATACTAGAAACATAAAGGATATCACTGTTATCATAGAAAATATAGCGAAGAACACAAAACTATTGGCGTTGAACGCTACTATAGAGGCTGCAAGAGCTGGGGAGCATGGAAAGGGATTTAGCGTAGTAGCGGAAGAAATAAAGAAGCTTGCTGAGAGTTCTGGGGAGTCTGTGAAGAGTATTATAGAGATACTTAAAGATATAGAAGAGAGTGTAAAAGCAAGTTTAGACGTTAGTAAAAAGAACGAGGAAGCGCTGAGGTTGGGAATGGTAGCTACAGAAAAAGTGAGTGATTCCTATAGTAAGATAGATAAATCTATACATAAAGTAAGTAAGCAATCTGAAAATATAAAGAGGCTTATAGCTAAATTTGAGAAGTTTGAAAGTAGTATATCCAAGGAAATAGCTGGGTTAGCTAATATAGCAGAGGAGAATAATGCTGAGACTGAGGAAGTTATGGCCAGTTTAACTGTTCAGAGTGCTCATTTAGGAGAATTGGAAAGTAAATTTGATTTGATAGTGGAGGATTTAGGAAAATTGGAGAGGATGGTGCAGAGTTAGTGTTAGATAAAGTGTCTAGAGAGGCGAAACTAGAGCATAGAGCGATACCAGATGTTCGAGTTGAGAGAGATGCTAGTTTAGAGATATTGTATAAGGAAACTGAGAGAGAAGTAGTGATTTATGAAGTGAATTCGGAGAATACAGAGTTTGTAGAGAAGTTATTAAAAGAGATATACAGGGAAGGAAAGAAGACGTATGTATATGCCTACGGTAATAGAGATACAAAGTTATTAAAGAGATTAGGTTTCAAAACTCATCTCGATTATAGCTGTACGGATGGAAGTCTTTACAAGAGAGTGATGGTTGCTAATTAGCGAGTACTATGGTATTATAAGGCTACAGTTTATAGAAATCAGTTTCCTGTGGTTTTATAAAGAGTAAGGTTTTTCAGTTATTAAGGTTTTTCAGTTTAATTTGGTTAATATTTAGAGGGAGAGGCACGGAGATATTCGGTAGCCTCTCCTTTTTTAATACGGCTATAGAATAGGCTTTAAAATAAACTAAAGTATTAAATTAATAAGGTGGAGGTAAGCTTTAGTATGCAAAGGCTGAGATTGAATGGTAAGGAAGTTATCATTGACTATGTAATTAATGGGAGGACGTTAGTTATAAATGATTTAATGATTAATAGGTATAGAGATGGGGATACTAATGAGATTGGGATAGTCTTGGAGAAGTTGATTGATAGAATTGAGCCTGAGAAGGTATTATATAATGCATTAACTGAGGAAGAGGTAATTACGTATACTGAGTTGGGATTTGACATCCTGGAGAAAGATTCTGGTGATAGTGAGTTTCCACATAAGTGTGTTATGGAGTACGTGTGTTAGATAAGAATGAGATTTAAGAGCTGTAGAGATATAGCTCTTTTTTTATTTGAAAAAAAAGCTATGGGGAAATAAAGACACTGCACTTGATAAAGATTAGAGCTTTATCAAGTGCTTTAAAATATTGAGGGTATAAAAATAGTAGGAGTGATGGTTTAGTGGAGCGAGCGAAGACCTTACTACTGGTTATTCTATTTATGGTGTCTTTAAATTTTAATGGGCAGGTGTTTGGGAATAACGAGGTAGAGAGTTTAGAGAGTTTTAGAGCGGGTAAATTCGAGGAGTACAATAGGTATTTAGTTGAGGAGAGGGAAAGGCATAGAAAGTTATTTGAAGCCGTTACAGCTGATACAGAGAGGTTTGTAAGGGAAGAGGTATTAAGTGAAGTAGCTGAGGAGGAAGTGTGTGAAAGGGTTATTATCAATAGTGTGAGAGAAGCTAGGGAGTATGAGATTTGGAGTAGGAGTAATTGGACTAGGGAAGATTTCGAAGGTATTATACCAAGTACATTGATGGATATGGTGCCGGTAGCTTTGGAGATGGAGGATGAGATTGGTGTAAGTGCATTATATTTGATAGCAGTAGCTGCCAATGAAACTGGGTGGGGCAGATACATGGCTGGAGAAAATAATTATTTTAATTGGAGTAACGACGGGAAGAGGTACTTCGATTTTAAGAGTTTAGAGGAGTTTAAAGAGTTCAGTATTAGTTCTTATATGCGGGGGTATAGTGAGCCTGCTCATTTCAAGAGAAGTTATGGTAGGTTACCAGAGAAGATTACTGTTGAGGTAGTTAATACCAAGTACGCTCCATATTTAAGCGGAGGTACTAATTGGATTTGGACAGATACTGTGAGTAGGATCATGAAAGAGTTGAGTGATAAAAGAGTGAGTGGTGTTGCCTATTGAGTAGCTTTTGTATAAGAGAGGAAAGATTAATGGAAAGGAGCCTAAAATGAGTATTTTTATAATTGGAGAAAGAGACAGGTCTTATATGTTGTACGATTACAAACAAAAGAAGGCTAAGTGGGTAAGCGCAGAGCACTTGGTACCTGTAAGAGATGGGCTTAATAGGAGTATGCTAAATGCTGAGATTTTAGATACTGGGGAGATAGAGCCAAAGAAGTATTTGACTAGGGGTGGAGGTAGAAGTTTAGCTAGAGTTGAGGGGAATTTCAAGACTATAGTCATTATAGATTTTAATAGAGGGCAATTCGGGTATATAGAAGGTCAAAATAGCCTTAAACCTAAAGTAAAGTATGCCAACTTCAGTGAGTTACCTTATTATGATAAGCCTAGTGATTTTGGTAACATTTATTATAAGAAGGATACTGGTGAAGTTATACTAGATGCTTATATAATTAAAGGTAAGAAGTTAGCTCAGCCAATATATTTCAAGACTTACATAAAAGAGCTAGTGGATAAGAACAGTGAGGCAGTTGAAGAAGACACCACAGATGAGAGTGGGAATGAAGTGGGGGATGAGTTAACTGTAGAGAGTCCAGAGGAGCAAGACATAAAGAAATTAGTAAGTAAGATGGTTACTTGGGGTAAGAATGAGACTGCAAGTATACGAGCTGTAAATGAGATTGAGATTTATAAGATTATGTTATTATCTCAGTTGGATGATAGTATACTTTATATTCCTTATGAGATTCTAAGGTTATTTAAGTATAGAATTGAGCATGTATTAGACAGAAATATGGACATGACAATGTTTGTAGCCCTAGGGACTTTAAAGATAGAAGGGCATACACTTGTTATTATCTCTAAGTTCGATTCGAGTTCGAGCTTAATAAGACTTCACATTGTAAAGAGTAGTAGGCCACATAAGGACAAGAATTATGACATCCAGTATATTAAGAATAACTACATTAAGATTAACTTAATGGGTTCCTATGTAAAATTATAATGAGTGATGCAGTAGGAAAAGCTGCTTTAGTAAAGAGCAGAGTTAGCGTACCTTCTTATTTTTATAACATTATTGTACCTCAGATGTCAGATTACTACGATGATTATGGAGTAGACTTTGATAATAAGCCTGTGGTTAAGTGTTGTCTACATGATGAAGAAACTCCTTCAATGAGGTATTATTCTGATACTAACAGTTTCTATTGTTTTGGTTGCGGAGCTGGTGGAGATGTTATAGAGCTTCACAGAAGGTTCAGTGAGAACCAGAATGGAGAGAAGCCTAGTTATAACGATGGAGTAGCATTCTTGTATGATTATTTCATAAAGGGAATGGAATCTGCCATAGTAATTGACAGGGCAAAGAGTGTAGAGGAGAGGTACGAAAATAGTTTAGTAGATGTAACTCGGTTTTCAGGATATGTGGGGAAATTAGAGATGCAGTTATTGGGGGATAAGAACATACCAGAAGAACAGAAGAGAAATATTTGGGAAGTAATGGATGAAATGAATTTATTGGTGTCTTTGAATAGGGCCAATGCTATGGAGGCCATGAAATATATTAAAGACACGGTCAGAAATACGATAAGTTAAAGGAGAAAAGAAAGATGGCAGTTAGTACTATTATACCTTATCCTGGGGCGAAGTGGCGTGCATGGGATATTATTAAACCACTGATTCCTAGAGATATTACAGACTGGAGGGAGCCATTCTTTGGTGGTGGGTCTATGAGTCTTCTTATGGCAGACGACATAGAGTTCAAGCTAGAGAAGATGATTGTAGGAGATTTAGCTCCTGAGGTTTGGGCGTTTTGGAGAGGTGTTCAGGAGAATGCTGAGGAAGTTGTAGAAGAGGCGAAAAAGATGTTCACAGAGTGGTGTCCAACTCACGCAGTTTTGCAGAAAACACCATTGAACGATCCAAATTACCAAGAGATTTACGATAAGGCTGTCGAAGAGGCAAAGGCTTTTAAGGACTGGTCTGATGCTACGGATTTGACTCAGATGACACTTTCACAAAGGTCTGCTAGAATGTTTATCATCAATGGTATTACATTCAGTGCCATGGGAGATAGTGGAACTATCAGTGCTCAGAAGTATGCTGAGTGGGGACTGGAGAGATGTCAAAGACTGATAGATGTTCAGCCTCTATTGAAGAAAATGGAGATTAAGAATTGTAGTTTTGAAGAGACCATGAAGGATGTGGACCCAGAGAAGACTTTCGTGTTTTTAGACCCTCCTTACTATAATCAGGGTAAGAGCAGTCCGATGTATGGTAGAGGTGGAGATACCCATAGAGGATTCCCACATGAAGGACTTGCAGATTTTCTAAGTAAGCTACCATGTAGATGGTTAATGACCTATGATGATAGTGTAGTAGTAAGAAAGATGTATAGAAATTTCAATGTAAAGCCCTTCAAGTTGGTTTATACCATGGCTAGTAACCCTAGTGAAGATGCTTTGGACGGTGAAGAAGTATTCGTGGCTAATTATGACATAGATGATAAAGAGGATGAGGATTTAATGGCACTACTGTAGTAGTGCCATTTTTCTTTTTGCTGTTTTATACTCCTATAAAGGCATAATAACAATAAGAAAGTAAAAGAATGAGATAAAGTGAGGGGATTGTAATGGAATTTAGACTATTGAATAGGGTAGTGAGGGATAAGACTGTAGTAGGTTATAGGATAATACACTTAGTAAGTGGTGGCATCAAGAGTGCTAGTATTGAGGGTACTTCATTATTTCTAAGTAAGCAGCCATGTATGAATGCAGAGTTAGTTCGTGGAGAAATAGTAGGAACAGAAGGTTCACTAGCTAGGATTCCTGCTATAAGTGTGGAAGGTCAAATGGTAGGAGATCAGAGAGTAGTTGTATTGGAGATTTTATATAAGGGGGATGTACCAGAGAGTGTAAAGATCATGGATTCTACCGGTAAAAAGGCTGAATTGAGGTATGGAGACGCTTTGGCCTATATTGAGAAAGTAGGGGCTGTAAATGCTAAGATAAGTGAAGGTATGTTGAGTGCCATAAAGGGAAAACTCAGTAGAGTTTATGACAGGTATGATATAACCAGTGAGGCGGAAGCAAAATATAACTTAGTAGGTGTAGACTTAAGAGATTATATGGGATTTAATGCAAGCAAGAAAGAGATAGGTAGCTTTAGACCTAAAGGAAAGGGTAATAAATCCAGTGGAATGAGCGACGTAGTTGTACCTAGGTCTTTAGGTGGGGTTCCTGTAAAAAAAGTAAAGGGAGCTGCCTTTAGGTATAAGCAATTGAAAAGTTTGAGAATAGAAGATGGGATAGAAGTACTAGGGGACTGTGCCTTTGCAAACAATGAGATTAAGAATGTAGTGATACCTAAGTCCGTGAAGAAGATAGGAGCCAATCCATTTTTAGGGAATGAGGGTATTCAGGTAGTGGTGGATCCAGAGAATAGATATTATAAAGTGGTAGACGGGAATTTATATAGTATAAACGGGGATACGCTCATTGGGATGTATGGAGATAAAAAGATAAGGGATGGGGTTAAGACTATAGGATCTTATGCCTGCTTTAGTTTAGGTTTAGAAGAGATTAGATTACCAGAGGGTGTAGAGAGTATAGAGAGGTATGCCTTTGCAGAGAACGATTTAACAAAGGTATTTTTTCCGAATAGTCTAAAGGGACTGCTTAATTCAGCATTTAAAGACAATAAATTAAAAGAAATTGAGATACCCGAGAAAGTAAAAGTCATTCATATAGGGGTGTTCAGCGGTAATAAGCTAGAGAGAGTGGTATTACCAGAGGGATTGAAAGAGATAAGGGATAAAGCTTTTAAGGGAAATAAGATAAGGGAATTGGACTTGCCTAAAGAATTAGAAGAACTGGGAGAAGAGGCCTTTTCAAAATGCGAGATTGAGAGTCTAAAAATTAACGAGAAATTGAGAGTTATAGGAGACAGAGCGTTCATATATAACCATATAAGAGAAGTTCAGTTTACTAGGGAATTAGTAAGCGTGGGGTTTGAGGCTTTTGCGTATTGTAAGTTGGAGAAGGTACGATTGTTAAAAGAGTTGAGTAATATTGGCAAAGGGGCATTTAAAGGTTGTGAAATAACTGAGGTGGAGTTAGAAGAAGGGTTAGTAAATATAAGTGATAAACTGTTTAAGGGTAACCGTATAAAGCATGTAAAAATACCTAGGAGCGTTAAAGTAATTAGTTTAGAAGCATTTAAACGTAATGAACTGGAGAGCGTGGAGTTTCAGGATAATGGTGTGCTAAAACTCATAGGATACTCGGCCTTCGAGGATAACAAATTAACTATGGTAAATCTGGTGAGTACTGTTCAAGCTGTAGGGGATGCAGCATTTTTCAATAATAATATAAAGGTAGTGAACTTAGATGGATGTAATGTACGTATAAAGGATGGAGCATTTTCAAGAAATGCTGGTGTTGAATTTAAAGGTAGCGGGAAATATCAGGTTATACAAGCTCCCTAGGAGTAATTTATACTGTGAAATGAGCCTAGATTACAAGGGAAAGTAAAAATACAATTAAATTAAAAAGAGAAAAGGATGGGGTTTAAATGAGAACATTAACGATGGTAGCTAGGGTAGGAAGAGAAGGTGAAGCTCATGACAGGTTATACGTACTTATAGACGAGAACTATAAGATAACTCAGGCCGATGCTAAGATGGTTAGAAATCTATTCATGAGTGGGGTTGTTATAACTAATTTAGGTATTGAAGACGGTAGATTAGTGTCTACGAATGGTAGTATAGACAGATATACTAGAATGAGAGATGTTCAATGGGGTGTTCATGGGAAGTCTTATCCTGTAATACTGAGTAGAGTAGAGAAAGGTGAGGAGTTAGTAGGGTATACTATTTATGATGTAGATGGAACATTGAGAGAAGTTAATATTAAAGATGCGGTAGAGATTCATAAGAGAAGTCCATTTGCTAATGGGAAGCTTCGTGAGACTCAGAATGGGGAGATTATATCTTCTATAAATGGTAAGTATCCTTTAAGAACTCTGAGTATTAAGAAGGCTAATGAGAAGAAGAACAAGATTGAAATGGACCTGAGATTTGTGGCATCAGTAATTGGAAACGGAAGCAACGTAGAGCACGCAGGGATTTTAATAAGATTTAGCAGTGCAGTAGATTACACTAGGCTGTTTAATATTATAGAGAAGAGCAGAGAAGGGTTATTTGAAAGATTACAAAGTGCTGGGGTAGAGAATCTGGATCCTTATGAGACTCAGAGGTTTAAAGAAGGGTTATATTCAGTAGTGCCTTTAAATATAGTCGGAGCACTTATAAGTAAAGGCGGGGTAATTTTAAGTAAATCTAACATACCTACATTAGCAGCTGTTGGGTATGACGGGGATGAGGTATGTGAAAGTGTAATAAAGTTAGGGAAGAATTTCGAGATAAGAAATAGAGTAAGATCCAGGGAAGATTTAGATGACAGTGTAGATAGTATGCGTAAAAAGATAGCTAGCTTATACAAGTAGAAATTGCTTTATTAAAAATAGTTAAAGGCTTAATTTTATAATTAATTAAGCCTTTAACTAAGCCTTAAATTATATAGTAGCATATACTAAATTTTAAAGATGGCTACACTAAATTTAGGATAAAATAATAGGAGAAAGGTGGAAGATAGTATGATTAAAATAGTGGGGAATATCGTAGACAGTAACAGACTGATTATAGGGTTTGTTATGAGAGGAAAGATGAGTGAGTTTGGGGAAGTTGGGGAGGAAGTAGTCAGTAGGGTAATGAGGTTAGACGCTCTAAAGGCTAAAAGATTCACCAATAGACAGGTAAGAATAACTCAGGAAAATGGGGTAGAGGAGAGTAAGAACTTTAGACTAAATGAGCTGCCTATGTACAGAGTAGAGGGTAGGGAGTTAAAGAGTGTAAACCATTTAATTGCGTTGACTCATAGAGTGTTGAAGTATGGTGAGACTGTAGGGTTTGGAGTGCAATTTGGGGATGGGGAGACTGGTGTATACAGATATATTGATTTGATTAGGTTATGCAAGTGGTATAAGCCAGAAAACTTCATGGTGAAGACTAGTGCATCTAACAAGGTATTTATATCTGGTAAGCCAAATGGAATTAAAGTAAATGACTTACCTATATTTGACGTAACTCCTAGAGCTACTAAGAAGCAGAAGGACGAGTATCAGAAAAATGTAAATAGAGAAGTAGACATTATAGACATTTTTGATATTGTGAATGGAGTAGGTGGGGCTATTTTAAACATGCCATACACAAAATATACTCCCAAGAATGAAGCAGTCTACAAGGAATCCGAAGAGTTCAACAGGCTTGGATATGGTGAGGTTGCCTATCCAAACATAGGGTTCAATGATACTAAGTTGAATTTGAATGCTAATTTCAAGCAGCCTGGAATAGTGTATGTGAACATAAACGGAGTTGAAACTCCTGTGTATACGTTTATATACAAGACAAGGACAATATTCTCAGGTGCAGATAGCTTCATGGGACAGATTGGATTTGCTGTAGGAGCAGATAAAGAAGATGAGATCTCCGAATTATTTAAGAATTTGGGGGGAGTAACTAAAATTACGGATCCTAAGATAGCTAAGTCTGTGAGCAGTCTTCTAGGTGGTAAAGATAGCAAGATTTTCGTAGTAAACAATCAAAAAATTAATGCTATGTCCAGTGATAAGATAGCTAAGTCTGTTTTAGGTGTAGATAAGTTAGACTCGCTGACTAGAAAGTATTTCATAGCAAGAGCAATAGTGAAGTACATAGGTAATGGGGCTAATGGAGTGATTGGGCAGCTGAAGAAGTCTGGTATTGTTCAAGATGAGAAGACCAGAGAGATATACAAGCTGTTTAGAGGGTATAATAGAGATGCATTAGAGGCTTTAGAAGTTGCTGGAATAAACATCTATGATGGTAATTTCACTAAGGTTTCAAAGGTAGAGAAAGACCCTATGGATGAAATGTTCGAGAGTGTCAAGGATGTAGCTGATAAGAATGAGGATATTTCTATAGAGTATTTCATTAATGGTTTTGAGATAAAGAAGTGGACTGGTAAGGCTATATTAGAGGATGTGAGCAGTGGAGCTCATACTCTACCTAAGGAAGTAATTGATGCTGTGCAAATGTTAGAGGGAATGGCTGACAGCGTAGAGAAACTTCAGGCAGCAATAGAGCTAAAAGATAAGTATACCAAAATAGTGAATAAACTTAAAAGAATTTATTGGATGCACAGTGCGAGTATGCTAATTAAAACCAATAAGGAGAGTGTACATTCTCACGATAAAGACTTATGGGTAGAGGATCTGAAAAAGAAGGGTAAGGCAAGCCAATTCATTTGTACTGCTAAGGGGTATGAAGACATTAGAGTAGTAATGACAGGTATTACAATAGAATAAGGGATAAGAGTAAAGAGGAGCTGAGAGGCTCCTCTTTTTACTTGTAAACAAGCTTCAAAAACAATATAAGGAAAAGAGTTGAAGAGGAGAGGGTTGTAGTGAGGGAAATACTTATAGGGGTACACAAGAGTAAGGGGGGCAGAGTTACTGGATACCATTTAGCTTCCAAGGAGAGGGGTAATGTTCGGTACATTAGTAAGAGGAAGTACATGAGCTATATTTTCCCAGTAGAAGGGCTTGTGGTGGAGAATGGAAAGATAGATGATGTGAAGAGTCGTATTAGTAGGTACCCATTTTCGACAGAGAGCGATATGGACAAATTAGTGAAAGATTATAAAATAAGTCATGTACTCATTTTAGATAAGTATACTCGTAACGGGAGTGTGGTAGGGTATAGGTGTTTGGGGTTAGACGAGAGTTCATTAATCAGGTCTAAGATAGGATCTGGATTAAAGGCTAACGCACTATACATGACTGATGAGCAATTTATAGGGGATAAATTTGATGTAAGTATAGTGAACGGTAAAATAGTGGACAGGGAAGGGAAGAGAATAGTATCTGCTCTTGACGGTTCATTTAATGAAGTAAAGCTGGTGGATGGGTATTCTAACATAATTAAAAAGGAAGATGAGTGGACTGTAGCAGAATTTGTGTATGTAGTGAAGAAGCATGGATGTAAAATTGGGTATTCAGCTAATGGTGTGGTAGCCATTTTAGAGGTAGTAGTACCTGATAGTGGGACGGTAATTCCTGTATTAAAGTACCCTAGAGGATTAGAGAGTGTTAGATTTACAGGTGGAGAGATAAAGATAGGAAGTTTCAAAGTGGAGAGTATGAATGCAAATGTCACAAGTGAGGAGGACAAGTGTTTAGTAGGAAAATGTATATTAGGTGGGGGAAGAAATAAGTATTTAAGCCTTATAAATCTAAGTTTTAATGCTGTTAATGTGGAAATCGTAGGAGAAGAAACACAACTGCACCGGGTAAGTATACATGGTAGAGTGAAGTTGGTTAAGGTGGGCCCAGGAGTTCAAGAAGTGAGGTATTCTTTTGACATGGATGAGGCAGAGATACAAGCTGTAGATTTAACTGGGGTATCAGATGCCTTTCAGATGACAGACTCCTTCATAAAATATGATAAGTATAATAAGTATAATAATAATAATAATAAGTATGTAAATTTAATAAAAGTAAAGCCTGGGAATGTTCGGAAATTTAAAGAGTGTTTTATAGATGTTAACGTGCAGCTATATGGGTGGTTTAGTGAGGGAATTGAGTACTTAAGTGGGTTTTCTCATGTAGTGGGTTTGAAGGAAGCTGACTTTAGTGGGTGTAAAAAGCTAGAGCGTATAGCTATTTTTAACTGTGCGGAATTAGAGAAAATAGATTTACCAGAAAGCGTAGAGCTGTTAAATATATATGGTGCTTTCAGCAATACTAAGTGTAAAGAAGTGCGTATAAAAAACCGTTATGTTACATTGAGTAAGGGAGCTTTTAATGGAGTAGATAAGGTTAGAGTTGGTGGGATAGTGTGTGTAGGAAATTGTCCCGATGGTACCAGTTTAAATTTATTTATAGAGAATAGTAAAGACGGAGAGGTTGTATTTCCATCAATAAACAGTGTATCTATTGGTGGGATAGATATACATATAGAAGAGGGTGCAGAGAGGATTCTTAGTTTAGAGGACAAGAGTAAGGCGAAGTATACTGAGCGAGGAAGAATTACAAAGCTAAGATTGCCTAGTACTTTAAAAAGTATAAATAGTGGGGTGTTTAAAGGTTTAAGAATAGAGAACATAAATATTGAGGACACAGCTCTAAAGGAGCTTAAGAGTAACACCTTTAAAGATACTGAGATAAAGTATATGTTATTACCTAAAACCATGGAAGAGGTGTGTTCAGAAGCAATTTCTGGGAACAAGGTAGGTCTAGTCTATTTCAATAAGGATATAAAGAGATTGGATAAGACGAGTTATGGGGGAAGCGTAGCGATTGTACACCAAGGAAGTATGGCAGATAAAGTGTTAAGAGGGGTTAAGAAGATTTATGTGGATAGTTATGAGGAAGCTCTTAGGTACATCACTACTGGGGATAGTATTGAAGGTGCGGAAGCTAAGGTAATGTTGGTGGAGACTGGGACTGATATGGCTAAGTGGGCAAGAGATGAGGAGTATAGAGGTCACATAAGTTTAATTGGAGAGATTCAAAGAAATTTAGAGAGTGACGTAGTAGGAGAGGGAAATGTTAGTTATAAGTTCCCAGATAGAGTTTTAGACTTTGATTATACTAGACTTGGGCTAATAGGGAAAGGTATACAGCATCTAATAGACACAGGTGAAAGTATAAACAAGCATCCTTTCGAAAAGAAGTCGGATGTATTTATGAACCTATTGAATTTCATAATGGGAACAACTGAGAGCTATGCAGGAATGTTCACTTCAAAAATTATAACAATGGAAAGTGAGATATTCCACTTATTGGATGAGTATTACAGTGACATTAAGGGTGAAGCACTTGGTAATGAGGAGTTATATAAATCGACTATATACAAGGACAGCAGATCCGCTATTGTTATAATGAATATTAAAGCTGGGGTGCCTTTGAAAATTAGGCACAGAGCTAACTCAATGTATGCTATAGTGGCTGTAGAAAATGGAGTTATAAGATATGCTACGATTGTAGAGGATAATAATATAGTGAGGTTACTGAGTAAACTCGGGTTTAAAGGGAAAGGGACTTGTGGAAAGATTGTTATAGGAGATACTTACAACATTAAGGATAGAGAACTAACTGTTCAATTAAAGAGATTACCTACCAAACTCAAAGACAGCCTAATTAAGACGGTTGATATGAATACAATAGATATTGGAAACAAGGTAGTGTGCTTTGAGAGTGGTAGAGTTTTAACTCTAGACAAAGCTGGAGTTGTCAAAGACATAGAGGAGTTCAAAGATGTAGACTTCAAATATTTAAGGATGCCTCAATATAAAGCTATGGAGTATTTCAATATTATTAATGGTAAAGAGAAGGATAAGGAAGTAATAGAGTTCGAGAGGTTTAGTTTTTGGGATGTGGTAAACAAGTATGCTCAGGATGAGATAGGGAAGAGTGAAGTTAGGCAGTATCTTGTAGAGAATGAAACTAAGTATAAGATAAGGGCAAATTATTACAGTCTGATTAGGGGAGCTACATTTCTAAATAGGACTAAGAAAAGCCATGGAAAAATAAAGAATACTATAAATGGAGATATGACTATACTGGTGGATAAAGATTATGCTGACAATGCTGGCTACACCCTTAGAGAAACTGGGTTAGTTGGAACTTTATCTAGATTCAACATAGATAGAGAGCTAGACAACCTGGATATATATACTGAGAAGGTATTAAAAAATAAGCCTGTAAAGTATGATGGGGAGGTTTATAGTAGTTTATATTCATTGGGAGTTACATTTGGGATAGAGTGGGATAATACCGAATATATTAGAGATACTAGAGGGCATAATTCTAGTGTAGGAAGCTTTGTAGACTTAGCTACTGGGATAATGCATCTATTTTATATGGATGGGTTTAATAGGAGTATTAGATTGGTAGGTAAGATAACTAAACCGGAAGAATATTTGGAGTACATTGAGATTAGTAGAGTGAAGGACTTGAGTAGGATAGATAAAAATAGGAGGGCAGAATTAACTGGGTTCTTGGATGCTCTGCTAGTTGATAGAGAGATACTGAATGACATAAGAGAGTGTCAAGAAGCCAATATTAGGGACCATAGGATGCCCTATCTGAAATATAGGATATCTCCAATATTTGAGTGGTTAGGGCTGTAGAGTGTAGGTTTATAGGGTTAACCATGAGGTTAGCCCTTTTTATTAAGTGAGACTGGTGAAAATAAGGGTGGGGTGAGAGAGTGCATCATTTTATAGGGACTGTCTGGAATAAGGGAGCCATTGTTGAGTACATCTTAGCTGAGTATAGTGCTGGTGGATTATTTCAAGTGTATAGAGTGCCTGTATATCTAGGTATTCAGAGTTATAAGGCAAAGAATTTATGGGTTGATGAGAATGGTAGTGTGGAGACTGTTGGTAATATTAGAAATTACATGGTGGTAGAGACTACCAATGGCATAGAGACTAAACATGCTAATATAGTTATAATGCGTATTATTGAGGCTAATGGTAGCAAGAAGTATGCTATATACAACTCAGAGAGAGGGCTTTTTATAATTGATGAGAGATCAGCTGTTGAGTACTTAAAGAAAAATGGTGGGGCAGCTAATGTAAAGATTGTAAAGGATAGTTACATTGCGTCTTTAAGAGGGAGCCTGGAAGAGTTCGATAAGAGAGATAAATGTAGGGGAATGTACAAAGATGGGGAGAGGGTGACACCTGAGGGATTTAGAGAGTATTTAGCCGAAAACGGTATAGAATGTGTAAGTAATGGAAATGAGATAGATGTAATGATTCCAGTGGATGGTGTGCAGCTCAAGGTATTGAAGATACCGGAGAGTACAGGGAAAACGTACAGGTTTAATGGTGGGGCTCTGAGAATAAAAGAGCTGATCTACTACGGAAATGAGGGGGCTGTAGTGTTTTATAGTAGAGCTATTGTAGACGAATTTATAATAGATTCAGACAGTAGAAAAGGGAATTTTGGAGGCAGCAGTATAAAAGGTAATATAGTCATAAATAAGATATACAATACTCCTAGAGTACAGGAGATTTATGATTTCAGTGTAGAGGGTGTTGAAAGAATAAACATGGTGAGGCTTAGTGGGGAGAGATTATCCGTATCTAAGTTCTTCGATACTCCCAAATTTAAGAATGGCGTTGAAATAAGAGCCATAGACCTTAGCGAAATGGGGAATAAATCTAATATAAATGACTCCTTTAATAGGTTAAGTGGGCAGGCAGTGGTAAAACTTGGGGATACTAGTCATTATGCTAATGTATTTAGAGGAACCAGTACTAGATTGGTAAATTTCTTTGGGCCTGCTGTGGAAGTTATACATGGATTTGACACTATACAAGGGTTAAAGATTGCTGACTTTGAGGAGTGTGTTAGGATTTGTAGTATAAAAATTATGGATGGGGAGGAAATAGAGCAAGTAAAGATGCCATTAAAGACAAGAGGTGGAGCCGTAATAAGGGAATCCTTTAATAACGCCAATGTAAGTAAGCTGGTGGTAAAAGACGGTGGCCATAGAGTAGAGATAGTAGATTCATTTAGGAAGTTGCGGGAGATTGAGATCCGAACTAGGGAAGAGTTCACTATGGGGGCTGAGGGTCATAGGAAGAAAGAGATACTAGATGTATTTATTAATATGCCCAATGGTGAGGTGAGAATGCCTACAATTCGTGGGTATAAGTATAGAGTAAGGGTAGCTGACGGAGTTGAGAAAGTAAACCTAAGATACAGTACTGGGGGTTTAGTGAGGATAGATATGCCTAAGAGCGTAAGAGAGATAGATAAGCTGAGCGTCAAAGATTTTGGGGAAGCAAAATTATTAATGCCGATGAACTTAGGGGACACAAGCGTAGAGGAACTTCCTGATGGGATATTCAAATGGGTTACTTGGGAGAGTCCAGTCTATAAGATTCCTAGAAACATACGAGTAGTGGGGAAAGATGCGCTTCAATTCAAGGATGAAGAGACCCATGTTTATATACCTTCTTCTGTGGAAAAGCTGCATAAAGCTGCTTTAAACTGTAGGATAGTCTATTTAGAGAAGGGGAGTAAAGTTAGGGACAGTATACCAGATGATATATACATAGTAGATATAGAAGATGAGAAAGAGTTTTTCAATGAGATGAGTGACGGGGAGAAAGCGAAGTTAGAACTAGTGATTGGGGATAAATCTAAGTATAAGGATTGGGAGAATACCAGTAGTCTCAGAGAGAGGATCCCAGAACTCATAAAATTGGACCAGGAGATAGATCAGCCATTAAACCCATATAAGGTAGGGATTGAGCTGAATAGGGCTAAATTCGTTGATTTAACTGGTTCTGCTCTGGGGTTATTGTGGGAGTGTATTGTGGAAGCTGTAGAAAGTAGTTCTCAAATGAGGTATGTTGGAGATATTGATAGGACTACAGACCAGTTTAATATACTATCAAATATACTCACCGCTAACACCGAAAATTACATACCAGCGTTTAGTAAGGTACCGATTATAGGGAGAGCTCATAAGGAGAAAGTGAAGAGTACTATAAGGGTGATGTATTGGGACGGGAAGTCCTTTATAGTGACTTTGCCTTTGTGGAAATTCGGTGTAATGGATGTAGAGTATAATGCTTATGGGATTGTGATAGTGGAGAACGGTAGAGTTAAGTTTGCTACTCCTGTGGACTATAGCGGAGACTTCCTGTCTTATAGTATAAACAGTCTGGAGGTAAATTTAGGTACAGGGTTGTGTTCAAGGGTGGTAATAGGAGACGGTATAGATTCCCATGGGGATATCATTACCGCTGGACTTATGAATTTACCTAGAAAAATGCAAAAGCAGAAGAACATTTGGAGAATAAACGCTACAATTTCAGTGGACATGGAGACTGCTAGATTGATAGAGTTTAGCCCTTGTATCAATGGGGTGTCATTTATAATGAGTATAAAGGAATATGGGGAGTATGAAGTGAAAGATATTCTTAACCCTGACAGGCTTCGGAATGGGGAAATCATAGAGAGTTACAGAAAGGGCTAGTCGTAAGACAAGCCCTTTTAACTTAATAATAAGCTTATGTAACAATACAAAGAAAATGAAGTGATTGAGGTGTGAAAATGTATCACGTGATAGGGACAAGAAGAGATAAAAATGGTAGGCTGCTTCAATACATAGCTGTGGAATATACTGAGTTCCGAGTACAAGCTAGGGTGGAGTTTTTAGATAAAGATGCAGTTATAAGGCATTTAAGGAGAGGGAATATACAGAATGTAGAGATTATAGATGGAAGCATTAGAACTATTGGGGATTCTAGTAGGTACTTAACAAGTGTAGTTGGTAGACTTGATGAGGAGAAGAGTTGTAAGATAATATTAAATAAGATTATCCAGGGTAAAGATACTATAGGATACATAGTGTATGACACTGCAATGGGTTTGGAAAGCTATAATACGAATAGCATACTCAGGATTGGAGAGATTGCTAATGCTAGAGTAGTGGAGGGTAAGTATGTGGCTCCATTGAAGGGGGAGTTTGTGATTGGGTATGTAGAAGATCCAACCTTTAAGATGATGGATGAGGATTCGGTAGTTAGTTATGATGAGATGGCTAACTTCTTTTTAAAAAATGGCATGGCTGTTAGGAAGGACAGCTACGGATATAGTGTAATAGTGCCTGACTGTGGAGTACACTTAGATAAGGTGAAATTCGGGAATTTTCTAGGTTATGATGTAGTATTTTCAGGGGGGCCTTTGAGTATTGGAGAGATACATATGTACAGAGATACAGCTGTGATTTCTTTTAAGAATAGGGGGACTACAGTAAGGGTATTGAAACTAGACGCTAAGGACGGGAGAGCTGGAGGATTTACTTTCATGGGGAAAATGAAAGTAAAGAATGTATATACTACCAGCAGAGTGAGAATTTTAGATGGTTTAGAGTTAGGAGATGCTCAAATAGGGTTATTTAGCGTGAGTGAAAGTGTAGAAGAGCTGAGGAATGTATTTAGGTATCATGGTAATTCTGTGAGAGTGGCTGCCTTAGATTTGAGCCGTATGGGAGAGGGAAGTACAGTAGCCAATTCATTTGATTTGGAGAGCAGTGTAAATGTGAAGCTCGGTAAGAGCAGTGTTTATGAGGCAGTGTTTGATGGGGCAGATACCAAAATCATACTCCATAACTTTTTCAGTAGGAATGTGAGAGTTATTAGGGGGTTCTCAGAAATTCAAAATATGGAAAGGCTAGACTTCACAGGATTCAACGAATTAAGTTGTTTAGCTTGGGTAGATGGGGAAAATATAAGGGAAGTGATTCTTAATAATAGGAAATTGGAGATTGTGATGTCTTTTAATAAATCTAACATTGAAAGTCTGAGAATTCAGTGTGATGTTGGGCCAGTGAGTGTGTCTGGAGCCTTTAAAAACACTAAGAAAATTTATGTGGAGAGTGGGAAGTACCCTATAAGTATAAAGACCTATGGGGGAATAGAATTTAGTAGGCGTATTAATATAGAGAGCAGTAGTACATTCGCTAGGATGCCCGAGGGAAACTATAGCGGAGAAGTCTGTGTAGCTGAGGGAATAAGGGAGTTGGATTTGGGGGATAGCAATGGAAACTTTGATAGAGTAGTATTGCCTAAATCTTTGCAGAAGTTAATTACCGAGAGAGGTGTTGGGGAATATATTGAAAGAAATGTACCTGAAATGAATATAGGAGAGACTGAGGTTCAAGAGCTGCCTAAGAATTTATTCAAGAACAGGTCATTTAATGGGAAGATATATATGATTCCAGATAATATAAAAGCTGTTAGTGTAGGAGCGTTAAAATTTAAAGAGCCGACATTATATTATATTCCTAGTAGTGTTAAAAGAATAAGTGATAGTGCATTAAATGCGTTGGCTATTTATGTGCATAGAGGGAGTAAGGCTGACAAAGTATTAAATGCAGATATACCTAGGATTTATGTGAGTAGCCGTGAAGATGTTGAAAAAATACTCATGGAAGATATAAGAGATGCAGATTTGGCTAAAGTTAAGCTTGTGGCCAGTAAGAGAAACAATTACGAGTCTAACTGGGGAAAAGGTGATGTGCTGGCTAGAAATATTTATAGGGCTAGTGAGATAGATAGGCCAGTAAACCCATATAGTTTGGGAGTAGAGTTAGATAGGAGTAAGTTTAAGGACGTTAGTTTTGAAGAGCTTGGGGAATTCGGGAGAGGGTTGAAAAAGAGTTTACATGAGGCTGAGAGGTATCAAGAATTACTGGAAGAGAAGAGTACTGACCAGTTCACATTATTGTCGAATATAATAACCAATGGTACTGAGTTCTGTGGGGGACTATTGAGTGTGGAGGTATTTGAAAAAGAGATAGATAGTTGGATACTGTTCAATTATAGTGATGGCAAAGATTTCATACTGACATTTAAGTTGATTAGTAGTGCAGCCTACGTATATGGAGTTGCTAGATGCATTATGATAATAGAGAACATGAAGATTAAATACATTACTGTAGTAACTGGCGGAGAGATGTTGACATATATCAACGTAATAATGCAAGAGTTGGGTAGGGGTGCATTTGGACTAGTCGTTGAGGGAGACTATATGAATAGTTCTGAGACTATAATTACATTGGGATTGGAGAGTGTGCCACTACGATTAGGTAGAGGAAATTCAGTGGTAACTGTTAGACGTGGAGAATTATTAGACTTAGCTTCTGGAAGATTTATAAAGTATAGCTATGATAAGAGTGGGCGTGTAAAGGTAATAACTGCGGTGAAAGAGTATGGAGAGTATGCGTTGGACGACTTATGGGGAAGAGAGGAGTTCAATTCTGAGGAAGACATAAAGGTCTATGAGAGAATTAATGGAAAGTTGTAGGGGTCTAGAGTATAGGAAGTTAGGGGGTCTGATAATTATCAGACCCCATTTAACTTGTTTCATAGCTTTAATAACAATAGTATAGTAAATGAGGAAATTGAGAGGTGTAGAAAATGTATCATTTAGTAGGAACTTTAAGAACTGACAAAACCAATAAGATAAAGGGTTATATAATTTTGAGAGCACAGGATAATTATGGTGGAACTTTAAAAGCCTATAATCCGGAAGTTACTAAAGAGTTATTGAGTAGATTTACAGTGTTAAATTTAAGATTAGAAGAGGGTGAGTTAAAAGCTGACGGTGGATTTGATAGGTACGCTACATTCAAAGGAAATAGTATGAATATGAGGCTAGATAAATCAGCCATGGTAATACTAGGGAAATACATGGTTAATGGAGAAGCAGTGGGATACAGGGTGATGCGGCCAGGGTTTGGTTTTATGGAGGTAGAGTTACGGAAGGTAGCTGAATACATTAGTAATTTTGGAAATTTTTCAAATGCTAAAGTGGGTGAGAGTGGGAAGTTAGTGCCTTTTCATGGTAGTTTTCAAGAGATAGACCTAGGTGAACTGACTAGCAAGTATGCAGATAAAAGGAGCCTGGTAGATTCAAAAGAGTTTGTATGGTATTTTAAAAGGTTAGGATGGGATGTAGTTAGCGAAGGGAGTACTATTACTGTAAAAGTGCCAAGTAGTGGAGGGCACCTAGAGTATTTAAAGATGCCTAGCTTTAGAGGTGAGTATATAGTCTTTAAAGGGGGTAAGATTACTATAGAAAAGCTACATCATATAGGAAGTTTAGTATGTAGAGTAATTTTTGAAAATGATGGTACCGAGATAGGCGAGTACATTTTAGACGCTACTAAGGAAAATAATTTTGAAGCCCATGGTAATGAAGTAACTGGGAATGTAGTTATAAATAGGCTGTATAATGTGGAAGCTGTGAGAAAAATTGATTGGGTATCTTTAAATTGCACTGTTAAATTGGTGAGTTTACAAGGTGAGAAGTTGAGGGTGAATGGGTTGATGGGTGCCTATACCAATGAGTCTAGTGTGGGTGCTATAGATTTCAGCAGGCTGGGGGAAGGTTCCGAGGTGTTAAATTCCTTTAGAGGATGCAGCGGAGTAACCCATGTAAGGTTTGGAAAGACACTACTATATCTAGATGTTCTGCATGACACAAAAATAAGACTGCATAACTTCTTTAGTGAAAAGGCTAGAGTTATAAGTGGGTTTAACAAAATTGAGGACATAAAAGAGTTGGATTTTTCAAGTTTTAGGTATTTAAGTGAGATTAAGCAAGTTGATGGGAGCCAAGTAGAGAAATTTAAATTTCCTACGGAGAGAGATGCGAGTAGTGGAACTTTAAATGTGATAGATATATGTAGGGAAGCTCCTGTAACTGATTTAAGCATAAACGTAAAATCAGGTAGGGTACGTATAGAGAGGTCTTTTGCTTACGCAGAGAAAATAGTTACTGAGGGAGAAATAAATTCTAAGATATACTTATACAATAATGGTAAAAATACTAATTTAGAAGTATACGTTAAAAAAAGTGAGAAATCTACACGAGCAGATGTACCCATGATAAGGGGAAAAAGCTACACTGTTCGGATAGAAGAGGGTGTAGAAGAGGTCCTATTAGAGAATTCAATGTGGTGTGAAGGTGTGCACTTTCCTAAGAGTTTAAGAGTGATCAAGAGGGGGAACGGTGGTGTAGCCTTAGTTAAGAACTGGAATTTACACGAGACCCAACTTGAGCATGTGGGGGCTTTTTTTGCATCGGGGACTTCGTTCAATGGGGATATATTGGAGTTACCCAAGAGTTTAAAGAGTGTTGGAGAAGAGGCATTGAAATTTAATAAAAGTATGAGAGTATATATACCTCAGAGCTTAAATCAAATAGGATCAAGAGCATTTAATATTTCAGTGGCATACCTGCACAAAGATAGCTATGCAGATAAGAAAATTAAGGGTAAAGTAATAAAAGAGTATGTGAGAGATGCTAAAGAGATAGGGGAATTGAGGAGTACGCAGATAGAAGACTCCGAGAGGTCTAAAATTATTCTAGTGGGGGCTGGGGATGAGGAAACAAATAAGTGGAGAGAAGATGGGTGGGATAACTATGAAGAGCTCGTGAAGCTCAGGTATGAGGGAACGTCTGCTTTAGGCTATAATGAACTAGGTATTGAGTTAGATAGGTCAAAGTTCATCGAATTCAAGTTATCTGCTCTGGGAGATTTTGGTACAGAGATTCGGAAGAGAGCGGATAAGGGTAGGAAATTTTTAGAGGTGGGAGACAATAGTGGAACTTCGGGTGTATTTAATTTACTGAGTAATTTAATTACAGCTAACACAGAAATGGTACCTGGAGCATTCACTAAAAAAATGTTAGATGAGATTGTAATAGAGGATTCGGAACCCTTTTTGTATAATGATGGGAAGAGTTACATCGTATTTTTGAGGCTGAGTAATACAAAGTTTTTAGGTAAAGAGTGTGCGGCAGGGATATTAATAGTAGAGGATGGAGTGGTTAGGTATGCTACTGCAGTGGGGGACGTTGCAACACTGGAAGTTTATAAACATATAATTTATAAAGTATTATCTAGAGGAGTATTAGAGAAGGGGATTTTAGGAAGGGTAGTTGTAGGAGATTATATAGGGTATATGGGCGTTGAGCATGGTATGGAGACTGTTGGATTACTGCCAGTTCCATCAAATTTAATTCATAAAAGCAATAGAGATATAGGGGAAGTTATTTTAGAGGTTGGAAGGAATTTAATATTATCAATTAATAGTGGAAGATTAATACACTATGATAAGAAAAAAGAAGGGGGAAGGACCAGTATTATAATCACCAAGATTGAAGAGTATGGTGATTATGAGTTAGGCAGCTTATTGGCTGAGATATTCGATTCTGAAAATATGAAGAAGATGTACGATGTATTTAATGGGAAGGAGTACAAGGTAGGCAAGATAGAGATTCAGAAGCATTATGCTGTTGGGTTATTAGAGGAGCTAAAGAATGGCGAGATAGACTATGAGAAGTTCCAGAAAAGGGTTATGGAGTTGGGTGCTGTAGAGAAGACTAAGATTCATGCAGGGTATGCAGTAGAAGCTCGGGTAGACAATGAGAAATTTGCTGAGGCGGTTATGTTGAATAGTACTTCGAGAGTGGACCTAGACGCAAAAACTTATTATGCTCCTTGGAGCAGTAAGTGGGGTCACGCTGGGAGCAAGATCACTGTAATGCATTGTAAGCACTCAGCTAAATTCTGGTATGACAAGAGAGAAGAGTTATTGAAGTCTGAGAGCATAGATATAGAAGTGGGGGCAACTTTAGAGGGTAGAATGGTGCATACTGACTTAATTATTCCTGAAATATACAGTAAGAATTTAGATACTCGATGTTTAAATGGGGATTGGAGAGTAAGAGTATTTAACAAAAACACTTTTTTAGGTTTTATAGTAAATACATTGAGAGCTAGGAAAATGTTCATGGAGTGGGAGGAGTTAAGGTATCAGTATAGACATGTATCAAGGTTTAATCAGTCTAAGGAGGCTTCTGTATTGAGCAGGATAGCGGCGGAAGATAGTGATAGAACTGTGTTCAAATTGGCTCTAAAGATTATAAATGGTGAGGAGTTAAGTGTTGAGGAGCAGAGATTGGCGGCTTTAATAGCTTACGGAGTTCAAGGAGTGCTCGGAGAAATGGGATTCGAGAAGGTATAAGTAAGCTTATAGGGGAGCTGTGGAGTATTAGGTTCAGTATAGAAGAGGTGATTGGGGATGAAGTATGCTTTTAATGATATACTGAACAAAGAGATGTATGATACTGGGCTCTGTGTATTTATAACAGGGCCCTATAGTATTTTCAATAACATCGTATCAGATAGGTTTAAGGAGATGTCTGTGGAAGATGAAGAGGTAGAGTTAGACCCTAGACTTTCGGCAGATTTCGGCATGGCAGATTTTGGGGATACAAAAATTAATACTTCTGTAGATATAGATACCTTTAGAGATGTAATTGGGGCTGCTAATGTGAATGGAAAGTGGTATTGCAAGGTTTATTGGGGAAATCTCACAAAGAAGCAGAAGGAATACGTCCAAGAGTACATGAAGTCTCCCAATAAAAATGGGTATCTTATGGTGGTAATAGAGGGATATGGTGATTACAGATTTTTTTTAAGAAGTAGGCTACTAATGAACAGTAAGGAGTCACATCTCATACAGCTCAGTTTCCCGAATAGGAAGATATTAAGGGAGATTGTAATGGAGTTATTTAAGGATAGAGGGGTTAGCTTAACAGAAGAGGCTGCTGAGTTATTTGTAATGAGAATGAGTAATGCCTATGATGATTATGGAAATATAATAGATAGGGTAATGGAAATGGTTAGTGGTGGGGTAATAGATAAGAAGATTATGGAGAAAGGGCTTAAAGGGGTAGAGAATTATGTAATAGATGATTTTATAGAATTTCTATTGCGACCGCTTAGTGGGCCAGAGATATCAAAGAATCGTAAAGTGTATAAAATGTATGGTGCTTTAGTGAGAGAAATGGGAGCTAAGGCAGTATTAATGAAGACTCGATACAAAGTTGATGAGCTAATAGAGTTTAGACGGGCTATAAATAATGGGCTTATTCCTATACAAGTGAGGTTTAGCGTAGAAGAGGCTAAGAAAAGATTGGGAGAAGAGAGTAAGTTAGGTAAGATTGCCGATTTTAGATTTAGAAAATTAGCGGAATTGGCTTCAAAAACAAGTTTAAAAGATTGGTTTTATATGCAGACTTTGTTGAGTAGGGTTAGTGGAATGACTAGTGATGAAGAGTGCGAGCGTATTTTATTCACATTAGTACATAGAACAGTATTAAACGAGATTAGAGTAAAGAAAGGGATAGGTGTAGAGGGAGATGTATAAGGCATTAGATGGAAAGTACGAGGTCCTTACTCTTAATATAAGTGGTGGAATAATTACGTTATTGGATGAGGAAGGGAATTTAAGTTATTACAAGCAAAAAGGGATCGCTAGAATGGGTAGAGATAGAAAAGAGAGGCTAATAAGAGAAGGTGTATTAGACAGAGAGGTAGATAGATTTAAAGCTTTACCTAGCAAGTATAGATTAGTATGGGAGGATGCCTCAGTAATGGGACGGCCTGAGGATACTTTTAAGATTAAGTAGGGGGAGCATAAATGCGCCGAGATGAGAACTGCAGGGCATGCAGTAATTTTGATTTAGATGAAATAGAGTGTAAGGCGATAGCAAAATATGCTGAGAATTTTGTATTGATGGGATATGGTGCAGCCTCAGTATGTGATGGGTTTAAGAAAAGAGAGAGGGAAGAGGGGCATATAGATAATATGTATGCTTTAAGATACTTGTTGGCTGGAGAGAGTCAGAGTATATTTGTATCCGGTGTAACTGGGGGTAAAATGGAGTATATCATCACTAAAAGAGAGTCTACATCTAAGAAAGGTGATGATTATGTATATGGTGTAAAAACTGTATTATTTGGGAATTGGGTATATGCTGGAGTAATTGTAAGAGATACTCATTGGGATACATTCAAGTTTTACAGAGGGAGCAATGGGGAGTTAGAGGGAAGCCATATAAATATAAAGGCTCTTTTGTATGTAGTAAACAAGTTATACCGAGGAGAATTTAATGTAAGAGTAAAGATATATCATAGTGGAGTTTGTGGGAAGTGTGGGAGAAAGTTAGGGAAAGAAGAGGATAGGTATGGTTTAAGCAGTGAGTGTATGAAGAGGGTGGAGAATCCTAGAAGGCGTAGGAATGCCCCTAATAGCAAGTATCTAGACACTTGAAGTTAAGTATAATGTAAATAAAACTATAATCAGCATTAAAATAATATATTAATTAAGTAATATAGTTGTAAGAATAGATAAAAATTATTTAAAGCTATTGAAAAATGTAATAGAGCAATCTATAAAATTGAAAAGTGCGTCTGTCAAAAAGTAGGGTAAGCATTCGAGGTAGGTAAAAGAAGAGAAAAACTGGAGTAAGAAAATAAGAGAAGTGAGACGGGTAGCTTTGTAGGGTGCCTAGAGATATATAAAGTAAAGAATTTGAGAAGGTTAAGGAGTTGAGGGTTTTGATTACAAGTATTGCTGTTGATGGTAAACATCATATAGGTATGGATTCCTATGGGAGATTTGATTTAGATGGAGTAAAAGTGAGTAAGAAGAAGGTTCCTTTTGTGAGGTATAGGTTTGATTGTTATGGGGAGGAAGAGGTTCAGTACATTAGGAGTATGCAAGACAAGTTTAGTTTTTCAGCTCATCTTGCTGAGATAACACTTAGCAGCGAGTTTAAGACGCAATTAGAGGTCATTAGAAAATTAGAGAATGTGGCTATTTTTGTATACTTGGATATTTATAATGAGGATGTAGCGACTGGTTTATGTGATGAGAGACGAGAGTTGGTAAAGCTTATGGTTGGAGAGAAAGTGGATAGGTTAATGGTTAGGGATAGGAGTACATCTTTATTTACTGTAGCGGCTGATAGGCTAAAGAGAGAGATTAGAGATTTAGGGGTGGATATAGCGGATATTGGTATATGTCAAAGTCCTTTGAGTATTGGTGGTAATCAATGTTTAAGTGCTGTAAAAGCCAGAGAGATTGCTGCTAAATACGGTGCTCCAGATGATATGCCATTACCTACTGCTAACCATGAGGGAACTGCCACTTGTGGGTGTATTCGGTATAACTTAATTAAAGAAAGTATTGTAGGGAATACAAGTCCAAGAGTAGTTACTAAGAAGGTTAGGGAGAAAAAAGAGGTCAATGTAAAAAAACGTAAAAACGTGTTGGTTAAGTGGTAGTTTTGTATAAGTATAGATTAAAAAAATAGTATAATTAAAAGGATAATAGAGGGGTAAAGTATTTATGTTTTTAAAATATAAGTTCTTTACCCTTTTTAAATTGTGTGGTATTATCTAAAAGAACAGACGTTCTTAAAGAAAAAATAAAAAACTCAGCTAACTTGAAAGACAAAGTAGAAATAGAGAAAATATTTTTAAAAAGTGTTGACAAGTGAAAAGGTATTCTGTATTATAAGATTATGGATTGAAGAGAGCGAGTGTTCAATTCAGATTCTCAATAAAATAGATTTTCGGAGGGTGTAAAAATGAAGAATTTTATGGAAGATTTCGATGTGAAGGACATTATGGAGATTGATATTGATGGTGTAGCTAGTGAATGTGAATGTTCAGAAGGTGAAGTTGCCATGGTGTATGAGGTTTCCAGTGGGTTTAGAGATGCCGTATATAACGATTTAGCCTCCAAGTATATTGCTGATAATTATAAAGAGTTAGTGATGAGTACAAGAAATTTCGGGATTGGTGAGAATTTCAGAGATGATTTAATAAATGATTTATTCATATCTATAGTGAGTAAGGAAGAAGCTGGAGAAGGGTATGATGAAGGTTTAGGAATTTCTGTAAGAGAATTCATATTCGGGTGTATTAAGGGATATGCCAAGAATTTGAGATATAAGAATAGTTCAGACATTAGATATAAGAAGAGTAAGGATTCAGAGGAAAGAGAGAAGATTGGAGCTTTTGCTAGTAGTTTCACTGGTTCAGAGGAAAGCCTTAGTGGTTTTCAAATGGCTTTGGTGAATGCTGTAGATGAGAATTCAGGTTTAGAGTATGAAGATTCTGAGAGATACATTGATTTAGTGAACGATGTGAGTATGTGCCTAGAGTTTGAAGATAGAGTAAATATGGATTTAAAAGTTTTCTTTAAGAACATTGAGATGTTTGTAGAGATGGTTCAGGGAAGAAATAGGACTATATTCAATAAATTATTCGATACATTAAAACTTCATGGAGATTTCGAATCAAGTTTTCTCAGAGTGGTTGAAATGTATGGAAAGAATAAAGAAGCTTACATGAAAGTTATGGATACAATTTAGTTATTAGGTAGGTAAATGATTGGTTAGGGGATATTAATAGAGGTATCCCCTAGCCGATATAAATATGGGAGATTCAACAACTGCGAGTAAATGGTAGGAGGAAAACCAAATGGAGAGAGAAATGGGTCTGGAAGTTGAAAAGGACATAAGGATACTAACCTGTAACATGAAAGATGAAGAGTGTTTTCATGGGTGGGATAAGGAGACAATTCACTATCTACAAAAGAATGAAGACTCTATAAAAAAGTATCTATACAGGTATTTAAGAAAGAAGAGAGCAGATTCAGTAGTAGACCCTGACGATTTAATAGGAGAGCTGTATATGGCGTTATATACAGGGAGAGACTATGAATTAGAGAAGGCTATTAAGGAAGATGGTGAAATTATACCTGTAGAGGGATATGTCAAAGCTTGGGGAGGGTTTGTAGCATTAAAAGCTATAAGCAAAGCATTCTCAAGTGAAAAGGGAATTTCCAGACCTAAGAGAATTGGTGAAGAAGAGTACTCTCCTTTGGACTCAGTTAAGGATGGCACCAGTGTAGAGCAGATGGATAACATAGCTTATGATTTAGAGGACATCTGTGAAATGTGTGAACCACATAGAAACAGATATGGAGTAGACCTCTATACTTTATTCTATGTCAGGCTCATGATTGGAAACGAAAGTGGTTCAGAAGAGAAGTATGTTAGAGCCCTAGAAGGGATTGGTATAAGAAAAAGAGACATAGAAGAGTTTCAAGAGAGCTCAAGAAGAGATGACCACGTATTATCTATAGCTAAAGCCGTAAATAAGTGTGGTGAAAGATCTCTAAGTATAATTGAGAGATATGTTTATGCCGCTGATAGAATAAAGAATTTAGTAGCGTCACTGTAGTATGTTAACCTCCTGGGGCAAACTACGGTTAATAAAGTCCATTCCCGAAGTTTATAATTTCGGGAATTTTTTTAGCGTGTAAACAGCATTAAAGTACTAGAGAGTAAATAAGTATTTAACGGGGGAAGGCTATTATGGATTACAGAGAGATATATAGAGATTTAGGGTACCATACTGCGATAATTAAGTTTAGGAAGAGAGACGGCGAAATGCGGGCAATGCTTTGTACAAGAAACGAGGATACCATGAGATTACTTGGGGAAGCTGTTAGGCTAGGAGGGTATGATGCTAGGTGTAACGTAAAAAACGGAAACATAGCAGTTGTAGATTTGATAATTGGGGAGCCTCGTCAATTTAGCGTAAACCGACTTGAAGGCGTAGAGCTATTTGGAGAGATAGATAGCTTAGATAAGCTAGGGGAGTTAGTGGACAGGTTTGAAGAGGAGGCTAAAAGTGTTGAGAAAAGAGCCTTGTCTTTAGACGATTTAGACTAGTGGGAGAGGTGCTGAATGTTAGATATAAAGTACACAGGACGTTTAACTATGGGAGAAATGGATCGGGGAGGAAGTATAAAAAACATCGGAATAAAGCATGGGGAGAGCGAATTAGATATAAACAAGGAACTTATTGAAGAAGATATTGAAAGACTGAAAGGAAAAATTGAGGTATTGAGAAAGATGGCGGGGTATGAGGAGGCTGTTAAAAAGCATCTTCAAGTACTGGTATATCTAGAAAGCCTCTTGAAGCGGGTGCATGATGGCGTATTAGATGTAGTTTGGTTTATTGAGAATAATAGGTTAAAGAGTTATCCTGAGTTTAAAGATTTTCCTGAGATGGGTGTGCGAAGTTCAGATTACATAAACTCTAATAGACGGCTTTATGAGTTAAGTTTTAAAGATTTAGCTGAGTTAATTTCATTAGAAATTATATTTAAGGACATCGGAGAGGACAAAGAAAGCATAGAGAGTTATTTAAGAGATGAGCCATTAGTATGGCTGGAGCCTAAGGTATTACTTAAAAATGTGGAAGAAGAGGTATATGCCAAGGGAAAAATGATGCGAATAGAGAATACCGTATATAAAGATCATGAGGGGATTGTGAGGGACTACTTTGGGGTAGAAGAATTCAATACAAATTGCTATATTGGTCCTTTGAAGTTTAGTGTTGAGTACGCAATGTTGCTGATTTTAGAGGATATTCTAAAGCAATCTGCTCGTGTAGGGTTTAAAGTATATGGAATAAGTGAGTATAAAATATTGTTATCTCCAGAGGAAGGGGATGAGGAGAAATTATATAAAATAATTAAAGAGCCAGTACAGGTAATCGCTTTTGGTAGAAAGTTTATTGTGGAGCCAGAGATTAAAATTTATTAAGGAAGTGTTTTAATGAGAATTTACTGTCATTTTTCATTTATAAGACCTAAAGGTCAAGTCTATGGGATATTTGCTGCGGCGTTATATTCGGATGTAGAGGGGAAGAATTTAATTGTAAAAAAGGTTAGAAAGTTTGACCTTTGGGAAGATCACCAATATATCACAGCAATTCAGGCTTACGAGCATGCTTTGAGTACTATTTATGGGTTTCAGGGGATGATGGTAAAGGCTGGAATAGAAGAGGTTATGTTAGTTACAGATAACAGTATTTTAGCTGGGTGGATAGAGAATCCATACAAGCATAAGAAATACGCTGAGTACATGGATAGAGCTGTTAGATTGTATAGAGCTGGGGAAGCGAAATCTTTAACTGTTGGAGTGGGATTATGTGAGGTACGTGAGAGAGAGAAGTCTTTCAAGTATTGCAAAGAGGAGTATGTAGAGAACATCTATATGCCTAAAGGAACTAAAAAAGCTGACGTAAATGCTTTAGATGTACGAGAATCTCAAAATATAATGGAGATTGTAGAAAAAGATATAGCTGTTCCTAGCATTAAAGGAATTAACGAGATAGCCCCTGAGTAAGCAGGGGTTTATTCTTTATAAGAATATTATTTAGGGGTTGAGTTTTTATGTTTACGAGTGGAATTATTCATGTGGATAAAACAGCTTACAAAGCGTTTTTGGAGCACACTAAGAAAAAGTGTGAGCTTCTTTTGATTGATAAAAATAACCAAGTGGTATCTGCTTATAAGCAAGATAAGAGTGGAGAGTATAGTTTTAACACTACCAAGGCTAAAGAGGCTTGTAAGTTGATTCAGCTAGGTTATAAGGGGTGCACGGCTAAGAACGGAAATCCTGTGCCTTTTGAGAGGGGAGCTGCTATAAGGCATGAGTTCACTAAGAGCAAGGTGGACTATGTAGTAGACAGGTTCAATGATGAAATATGTAATGCAAAGATGAGTAGAGGGAGTATAGATGTAGAGTTATATTACCACGAGGGAGCTAGCTTGATTCCAGATGGTATTCAGTACGTGAAATTAGCTCAGACAGAGATGAAGGTGGGTAGTAGCGAGGACAATATAGTTGTGCGTTCAGTACGTGAGATTATGTTGGAGAAAGAGGATCTCACTTGGTTAAAGAACAAGAAGTATTATATTGTTAATGACGAGAGTACAGCGGAGAAAATATTTTCAGCTATTGAGAGTAGTGATGTACCAGTAGCCTATGACGTGGAAACTACCGGTCTGAAAATCAATATGTTTGGGAAGATTGGTAGTTCCAGAAAAGAGGAGTTAAAGAAATGGAATCAGGAGAATCCAGATGACCAAATCAGGGCAGATGAGTTGGTTGGTATCATCCTTTGTGTAGAGGAAAATGTGTCCTATTATTTTCCATGCAAGAATAGGAAGTTTAAGAATCTCTATGAGGAGAGAAATGAGGAGACTTTAAGGACTATTCGAAACATAAAGGCCAAGTATACTGTGGGTGAGCTAAGAGATTCGGATGGAGACATGGCAAGATATGTGAGGAATACTCCAGTAGAAGAGTTTACTCCTGATGTGGTGCTTATGGAGAGAGTAAGGAAAATACTTGAGACTAAGCATATAGTAGCCCATAATGGAGCCTTTGAGTGGAAATCTTCTTGGTTGTATGAGATAGATATTAATTTAAAAGACGATACTATGATTATGCACCAGATCATGCATAAGTTCAGAAGTACCACAAATAATCGTGGAGAGTCTTCTAGTCTTAAGCATCTAGCCAAAGTAGAGTTGGGTATGGACCAGTGGGAGTTGGGTGACTTTTTCCCTAATTTTAAAGAGGATAAGAAGGGAGAAGTTAGAGGAAAGAAGGCTGTAATAGACTTTAGTTACATGGACTATGATGGCACAAGAATATATGCGCCTACTGACGGAGATGCTACATTACAGATATTTCACAAGTACAGAAAGGATATTAAAGGTCCGTATAAAGAAATGGAGTACCTCTATAACGTAGAAGTTATAGTGGCTGTGGCTATTGGTTATATGGAGTTTTATGGGCATAGAATTGACGAGAAGAAGATTGCGGAAGTAAGAGAAGATACCTTGGCTAAAATGGTTATTTTAGAGTATGAAATTCGAGATATTTTAAGGTATACGACAGAAGAGCAGAGAAGTACATTTAACAAGCTAAAAGAGCTTATGGGTGAATATAAGTCAGCTGAGGAAGAGAAGAAGGAAGAGATTCTAAAAGGGATTTCAGATAATTCTGGTGAGTTAAAGGGTTTAATTGATGGGGATCAGGCTAATATATTGAACTTAGCTTCGCCAGCTCAGGTGGCAACACTGTTCTTTGATACGTTGAAGATTCCGTTTACTGGAGAAAAGAAGAGTGTAGGGAAAAAGATTATTAAAGGGTATCTGAAAATGAAGGACGAGGATGGAAATCCAAAGTATCCCATTATTAATAAGTATTCAGAGTATAAGAACTTAGATACACTGCTTACGAAGTTTTTTGGTAACCTTCCGAACTTTATGTATCCGGGTGGTTATATATTCAGTAGTTATGGACAGATAAGTACGGCCACTGGAAGAATGAGTTGTAGTAAGCCAAATGCTCAGCAGTATCCAAAGGTAGTAACGAACATTGTTATTCCCAGAGAGGGTTGTGTCATGGTGGATGCGGACTACTCACAGATTGAGTATCGAGTATTGGTAGCTCTGGCTGGGGAAAAGAAGCTTGCTGAGCTGTTTAGTGACCCAGATAATGACTACCATACTCTAATGGCTTCACTAATGTATGGAGTTCCATATGCGTCTGTAAACCCTAAAATGAGAGGGGATGCTAAGTCCTTTAACTTTGGTATTCCTTATGGTATGGGATTCAAGTCTCTAGCTATTCTACTGACTGGTATGAGTGGGCCTGCGCAAGTAGAGGAAGCAAAAGAGAAGTATGAGCTGTACTTTAAAGACCAACCAAATGTAAGAAAGTTCTTTGATAAGGTAAAAGAGATGGCTGAGGTAAATAAATACACTAAGACGTTCTGGAATCGTTATAGATACTATTCGTTTATGAGTAAGGATGGGACGATAAATAACGCACTTAGAGCTTCAGCATTAAGACAAGCTGGAAATGCTGTAATACAGGGATCGGCAGCAGATATATTCAAGATATCAGTAGCTAGAAACATTATGTACATTCGTAAAAACAAGCTCTTTGGAAAGATGTTTATTATTAACATGGTTCATGACGAACAGTTGTATGAGATTGATGTAACTCAGCTGAATATTGATAGGGTTTTGAGAGATATAGGTATTAACATGCAATTTAAAGTAGAGGGGTATCCTCCACTATTTATTGGAGCTGGTGTTGAAGGAACTTGGAGCAAAGCTAAAGGTAAGATGGCTGAAATACACCCTTATTTATTAGAAGAGCTAAGCCGAGAAGCTGACAATACACAGGTGTATGCAGATGTACCTAGGGATCCAAAAGAAGTAGTTCAGTATTATAGGGATAGAATAGATGAGTTTAGAGAGCGTACGGTTATGAAGTATGTAATGAACCCTGAGAATTATGGGAACGACATACATCCAGCTGTTGGTAATCTGCTAAATCTTCAATTTACATATGGACACGATAAGGATAAGGAGGGGCTTAGTAATAATGAGTTTACTCTATTGTGTTTGGAAGAGTTTATAAAGCACCATAATTTAGATATAAGTATAGATAATTTCAAAGTTGATACATTGGAAATTGAGGAAGAAGAGGATGAAGATGGCTATGATGATGGTGATGAAGAAGCTCTTGACGATGTAGAGGGTTATGTTATAGAGACTGACTTCGCTTTATTAGATGAAAAGGATATAAAGTATGGAGTGAGCCTCCACGAACTCATTAATACATTTGGGTATTTAGTATCTAGAGAGTTAAGGGTATGTGGAATTGATACACGAAACATGGCAGCACGTCAAATAGATTCTATAGCCGATATGATTCAAGAATACGCAGTAGAGGATGAAACTGAGGGAGCTTTAGAGGTAGTCCTATTAAGGGATGGAAATATACTATTCAGGACTGGGGTATTCGTTAAGGGAATTACTGGAAGTTTATTTGAGAAGAGGCTCAAAATGAGAGAGAAGAGAGAGTTTGATGGTACTGTGAATGAGAGGCTATCAGGCTAAAAGACTATGGGATAAAGAGAGTGAAGGAATGTAAGATCTTTATCTCTCTTTATAATATGGCTAGACTTAAGATTATGGAGGTAATAGGTGTGGAGATACTGTTTAAAGGTAGGAGAATAGATAATAAAGAATGGATTAAAGGTGGTTATTACAAGTGCAAAGATGGGAGAGAGTATATAGTTGGGGAGTGCAGAAGTTTCTATGAAGTAGACAGTGAAAGTGTGTCGATATACACAGGAATAGATATAAATGAGGAGCAAGTGTTTTTAGGTGATGTAGCACATTACACCATGTTTGAAGACGGTGAGATTGTATTGGATGGACATTTCAAGGTAATATTCAAAGATGGGTCGTTTTACACGGAAGACTTTCAGGGAGGCACTCAGTATTTAGTTGATGACACTGGAGAAGGGCGCGAGAATGAGAAGGTTGAACTTGTAGGGCATATAACGGATAAAGAATGGGTAGATATAAGAGATGTTTAGAGTTTGGTGTGATAAGGGTGAGAGAATGTAGAGCTGATACAGGAAGAGATGGGTACAGTTTAGTGTACGTGAATACTAGCATATAGGGCATTATAAAATAAAAGTATTGAGGTGTTCGGTATGGAATTAGAAGTAGTCATAGATAAGTTGAGGGAGTATCAGCTAAATGTATTGAGCATAACCGGAGATAAAGATTGCGAGCCTTACAAAGTATACCAGAGGGCAATAGAATCTTTGGAGAGAGAAAAGTTGGGGTTGAATGAGAGAAATAGCTAGGAGCAGTGAGAGCTGTTCCTTTTTTAATGGAGCCTATAAGTAGGCATCTAGATATTTTAAGTAAATAAGAGTTGGAGGTGGGGAAATGACAAAGCCAATGGTAGATTTGGATATGATAGGGGAAGTTAAGCCGAATTATAGGAGAGCTGTTATGCTTCGTATAGACGCTCCCACTGCACAAATTTCAGCTGACATGACATTCAAGTATATGAAAGAATTATGTAAGAGATTTAAGAGAGTGGGGCATTGTGAAAATTGTGGGTATGAGCATCTTTTTGAAGAGGCTAGATATTGTCCAAACTGTGGGGAGGGAGTATGAAGCAGATAGTTGATTTAAGAATAGTTGGTGGAGTAAGGCCTAATTTTGATTATGGGAAAAAGTTAGGTTTAACAGAGCAAGAGATCATAGGTAGTGCTGAATTAACTTTATTTGAGCTAGAAAATGCCTATGATAGACAGAAAGTAGTTCATTTAGATACTGTAAGTGAGTTTATGGTGGAATGTGAATGTGGGAGAGCTTTTTCAAGGCGAAAAAGAGATGGAGTATTCAGGGTAAGGGAAGAAGACAGAGTTAATTATTGCAATATGTGTGGTGCTAGGTTGAATTGGAGGGAGAGAAAATGGTAAAGAGTAGGGAAGAAATTTTTAAAATGCGGAAGAAGTATACGGAAGGAACTAGAGTTGAGGTTATTCTAATGAATGACCCTAGAGGGGTACTGTAAGAGGAGTAGACGACATCGGGCAGATTATGGTCGTTTGGGACAATGGGTCTTGGTTGAGTCTCATTGATGGCGTGGATAAATTTAAAATTATAAAGTAAGAGAAGGAGTGGTTGAGAATGTTTAATTTAATGGTTGATTCGAAGCATTTAGTAGCTAAGGTACTAAACATCAAGGGTGAGATGGTTAAACAGTACCCAAAATACCTTATTACTAACATGGAAACTTTTAAAGTGTTAAGAAACACGAAGCATTATAGGTCTGCGACTGATTCATTTGGTTCTGTCATACCCACTGTATGTGATTTAAGGGTAGTCATTGATAATGATTTGCTTTATGGAGAAGTTGAAGTGAGATAGGCAATATTAAAGGAGTTGATATTTTGGAGAGAGTTAAGAAGAAGAGAAGAATAAGGTACACAAGCAAGGAGAAAGCTATATTTGGAGCTGTGGGTGTATTTTTAATATGTGCAATTATATTAATGGTAGGATACATTAGGTACAGGAATCTTTTTCATATGTAGCGGATGATGAAGGTAGGTTTAGTGGGATTAGGTTTTGTAGGGTTAAAGAAAAAAGAAGAATAAATAGTAAGAGGCCATTCAATAGGGCCTTTTACTATGCCTAAAACAGAGCTTCGGAGTATTTGATATAATTAAAAGAATAAGGAGATGGAGATTATGAGATTAAAACATGGAGAGGTATTTGTATTACAGCCTTTTGAAACTTTTCATAAGGGGGAGCCAGTAACCGAGTTGGAATCTATGCACGATATTACACAAGAGACTCTGACTTTTGAAGGTTATTCAGAAGGCGATTTAATCGAGATAAATGTGGGCGATGTGAAAGGACCTACTAGTCAAAGTTTAAAGATGGCGGCAATTCAATATATTAAAGAAGAAGAGGATCTTAAAGATGATGAGATGAATATTGGAGAGTGGGAGAGATTGGAAGCAGCCAATGGAGAGGAGCACTACTTCCTTCCAATTAATGTAGACAGTCGTAATTTTATGTATGTAGATAATATGCTATACGTAAAATTAGTCATTAAAAATTAGTTTCCATCTAGCCTATAAAGTAGCGTATAATCATCTTAAGTGAGGTGAGAAGTTGAGTGAGATAGATTTATTTGGAGAGATTGGGGATATAGTATTTCCCAAAGCTAATAATGAAGAGGGCATAACTGGGTTGGATATTGAAGGGGCATTAGCTAGTGAGATGGTAGAATCTGTGTTATTGCCAACTGAGGAAGTTATAAGTGTACCTAATTATGTAATAGATTTAGGAGCCATTGAGGAAGTGGACCCAATACAGATAGGTGTGTTGGACTCTTTCATAGTGGAGACGCCAATAGCTAAGGACATTAATGGAAGTGTGGCTATCTACATACTGATTCAAAATAGTATTCAAAAGATTGGGTATGGAGATGATGAGGTATTGGGGCGTATTATAGCTAAGGCTATAGAGAGTGCTTTTGGAAGTGAGTGTAAAGTTTATAAAGATTATAAGGTTAATGAGAAGCCAGTGGTTTATGGTAGTAAGGATGTAACGAAGTTAAGGTTAAATATTTAAAGTGGGGAGAGAGTGAGAATGTCAAGTATGTTAAGAATGGAAGATTTATTAGGTATGAGTTTTGGAGATGTGGCTAGTGAGATTGATGTAACAGTAAAGAAGACGGTAAATATTAGGCAGTATGAGAATGAGACAGTAGAGATGAATGTAAAGTTAAAGATGGATGAGCCTTTGAGTTCAGGAGAGCGACTATTCGTAACAGAAGCTGTGGCTGTTCAGTTGGAGTATGCATTATTTGCAAATATGTATGCTAAGAAGCTGGTTACAGAGACAGAATTTAAGATGCGAAAAGAGGAGTTGGAGGCTGCCATCACATCAGTAAGAAATAAGGTAGAGACAGTGACAGGTAAATCTATGCAAAGATTTATGGACGTAAGGATTGAATAGAAAGGAAGATTAAAATGTTTGAAGGACATAGGCTTCACCGATTAGGTAGGAACTGGTTTTTCGACTTAACAACTTTCATTGGGTATAAAGTGGAGTTGGGAGCGGATGGAAGAGTAGTGGGGTACAGTGATACCTTTAGGATTGTCGAAGAAAGAGGTTTAGGGCTGAATGTTCTGAAATACGAGAAGGTGCCCTTGGGGATCATTAGGAAGTCTTATGGTGTAATTGAAGATTTCCGTAGGAGAGCGTATTTAGCATGAGTTTAGTTAATGTAATCGAAGAGAAGAGAGTATTTTTAAGAGAGTTTAGTGAGTATATAGGAGTATTAAGGGAGAGGTCTCAAGAGTATAAAGCACAAGAGTTTGCTGATTTTAGAAAGTTCAAGGTTGAGACAGTTAGAGAGGCTGGGATATTCTATATTGGGGATATGGCGGAAATGATACATCCTGATTATTTTAATAAGCTGGAGAGTTTCGGTGTAATATCTCCAACGAATAAGAGGCCTATATTTCACAATAGATATTTGATTCCTATAAAGGATACACATGGAAATGTACTGAATGTAGTAGGATATTCAGCAGAAGCTGACGAGAGATACGTCTATGGAGCTTCACCTTACTATAGGAGAACCAATACCTTATGGGGATTGGAGAATCTGGAGTTAGCTTATGATTTAGGTTATGCCTTTGTAACCGAGGGTATAACAGACGCCATAAGACTTCGAGACATGGGGTATAAGAATGTATTTGCCATGTGTGGAACCCATAAGAGTGATTTCATTATTCAGCAGCTCAACCGGTGCAGATATGGAATCATAAGAGTACCAGATAGAGATAAGGCTGGGCTCAGAGCCTTGAAGGGGTGGGAGTTTAATAGACACCTGACTCTTTATATTAACCTTCTTTATAAGGACGTGGACGAAATGGTTCGTTCAGAGGAACAAAATGAAGAATGGTTAAGATCTTATATAGAGGGTTGTATTGGATGGATCAAGTCCAAGGAACACGGTGGACAGAAGTCTGAGTGTGAGAGTGCAACGGTATTGTAGAAAGACTAGGGAAACCTAGTCTTTTTCATGCATTTAAGAGTGCGTTAATAGATATGGAGTACATTTTAAAAGGGGTGAAAGATTTGGCTAGAAAGCGTAGAGTAGTGACAGGGCATTGGAGTAGGGTAGACAGATTTATGGGTGGGGATAGAGAAGCTGTATCTGGTGAGTTCAAGAATATTCCTGGCAGTAAGTATGTGGGGAATATGCTGGATATGAAAGGCATTATTGAAGAAGAGACCGCCAAGTTCGCTGAGATTGTGGCTAGGGGTGGTGTGATACCATGTAATTTAGGAAAAGTAGACTTTGTAATGAAGGGTAGGGAGTTTAAAACTCGGTGGAGCTATATGGAAGGGGACGTAATGGTTGTAACTGAGCAGAAGTTCAGCTATGAGTAGGAAAGGAGATGGAGAGGATGAAGTGTGCCGAGTGTAGATACGCCAATAAGAGTGGTAGAGAAGATTTTGTATTTTGTACCTATTGGACAGGTGAGAGGGCCAAGAGTGGGTATAAGGATGCAATAGATTTCATAAAGAATGAGGTTTATAAGAGTGATGAACCAAAAGAGGTGGCCTTAGGTTGGGGTTATCCTAATAAGCCGTTTAAAGGAGTTGCCAATAGTGTAGTGGGTGGAACTGTGAATGAGGGACTGATGTGGAGTAATCAGATCTGTGTCAGTATGGAAGATAAGTGTAGTGAATTTGAGAGTAGAGGATAAGAAATGAAGAAGATTAAGAAGTATTGGAGAGAGGAAAAGACCTATAGGGATTGGGAGAGTGAACCTGGGGCAGTATATACAGCTGAATTTACGAAGCCAGTATTAGCTGAGGTTGTGGGGAAGAGTGTAGAGGATGCAGAAGACTTTGTAATAGGCTCTATAGAGGGATATATAGCGTCTAAGAGAAATGATTGGATTAGATTAGTTAAGAATTTTGAAAATGCTACTATAGATAAGAGAGAGGAAGGAGACAGAGTAGTATTCAGTGGGGAATATTGGGTCAATGAGAGAAGAGTTGTTGTGGAGTATATTTTAGAGTTGGGGTAAGCATGTGATATAGCCTGCTATTATTAAGAGTATAAATTCAATGATAAAAGAATGTGGAGAGTAGGTAACAAGGGTAAGCATTAAAGTAAGCATTGAATTATTATAGATATAAATTTAATGCTGAAAGAGTGTTGGCACTAATAATTTAAGTGTTTGATAATGGAATCTGTAGCATTCAAGTAAGCATTAATTTATAGTAAGTATAAAAGTTGTAAAGGTGGGAAGGTTATTTGATTGTGTGAATTTAGGTTTTAAAAGAGTTCAAGAGTTCAAGAGTTCAAAAGTTAAAAATTTTAAGAGGTAAAAAGGAGAAAAGAAAATGAAGAGTTTTTTAGCACAAGCAAACAAGTCAATTAAGGACGTAAGATCTTTTATTAAGGAGGCTTCTACTAGTAATAGTCTTAAGTACAAAGCTGAAAAGGGAGCTAAGCATATCCTATATTTCCCTTACACTCAGACTGAAGTTAGAGATGAAGATGGTAATGTAGTGGAAGTAGTTAGAGAGTTGATTGCTCAGAGATTTTCAGTGCATGAGTGGCAGAGAGGTGGTAAGTATGAAGCGTGTGTGTG
>Ga0194137_10000197_pt1 | contig 41778 bp, 42 predicted proteins | sample TARM_MetaG_T3_14_FD_134025 | JGI IMG/M metagenome (GOLD analysis project Ga0194137, IMG submission 134025) | Freshwater microbial communities from Pennsylvania, USA, analyzing microbe dynamics in response to fracking - TARM_MetaG_T3_14 (version 2) | ecosystem: Environmental > Aquatic >... | reverse complement strand
CGGGCGAGGCGCCAGGCAGCTCGGCCGTCACCGTCACCGTGGGCAGGTCGATGTCGGGAAAGTTCTGGATCTTCATGCCGCCAAAGCCCATCAGGCCCCACAGCGTGAGCATGATGAACAGGAGGACGGCCGGGATCGGGTTCTTGATGGACCAGGCCGAGACGTTCATGACTGGCCCTTCACGACGCGCACGCTGTCGCCGTCACTGAGGAAGCCGACACCCGAAGCGACCACATCGGTCTGCGGCGTCAAGCCATTGAGGATCTCGACGCGGTCTCCCACGCGACGCCCCACGCTCACCTTGAGCTGGGTCACCAGCCCTTGCGGCCCGACCTTGAAGACATAGCTGAAGCCATCGCGTAGCAGCACGGCGGTCTGCGGCAGCGTCAGGCCCTGGGATTGGCCGATCTCGACGCGGCCCGCGGCGAACATGCCGGCCCGCGCCCCCACACTCATGGCCGAAGCAGGCAGGTCCACATAGACCAGGCCGTTGCGCGTGGTGGCATCTACCGTAGGCGCCACCATGCGGACCTTGCCTTGAATGGGCGCACCGCCCGGTGGCGTGGCCCAGGCCGTCATGCCAGGCTTGATGCGCTGCAGATCAGCCGAGGGCACCTCGGCGCGCCACTCCAACCGGCTCTGACGGATCAAACGGAACAACTCCTGACCAGGTTGCACAACGGCACCAACCGTGGCCAACCGAGCCGAGATCACGCCATCATCGGATGCCACGATGCGCGTCTGGCGCAGGCGCAGCTCCTGGGCAGCCAGTTGCGCCTTGGCCGAATCGACACGCGCCTTGGCGGTCTGCTCGGTGGTCAGCGCGCGCTGGGAGTCCTGCAGGCTCATGACACCGCTGCCATGCAATGTGCGGGCGCGGTCGGCATTGGCCTTGGCCTCGACCATCAAGGCTTCGGCCTCGGCCAGCGCGGCGCGCGCATTGTTGACGTCGGCAGACACGGCATCGGTCTGCAAGGTGGCCAGCACCTGGCCGCGCGACACCTTGTCACCCACATTGACCTGCACCGCCGACAGGCGCTGGCCAGACAGCTCGGCGCCGATCACGGCCTCCTGCCAGGCGGCCACCGCACCATTGGCGGCGAGCGCCATCGGCCACTGCCCAGCTTGCGGACGCACGATCTGCACGCTCAAGGCCGCTTTCGGAACTGGTGCGGCGGGCTCTGCGGCGGCCAGGTTAACGGCTGTGTCTTGAGCAGCCTTGTCTTTCCCACTGTCGGCCCGCGAATGCAGCCAGACGGCACCTGCAACAGCAACGGCCACTGGTACCAGCCAGCGGCCCTGACGATTGATCCAAGCGGACATTCCGCCTCTCCTGTTCTGTGTCGACCATGCACCCACATCACGCATTGACATGGGCACTGCCCGGTTTCTACCAGAAGCCGGGCACCACTTTCAGGGAGGGGGCAGGTTTAATTCACCCTCTTGAGGGTGAAGACCTCGGCGGCAGGCTGACGCGGGATGACGATCTTCAGGAAATGAGTTGCGTTACGGCGCAGCAAGCGATCGGCTTCATCTTGCGAGTGCACGACGAACTCGCCTTCGGCGCCGTAGGCTTCGCTGAAGCAATGCACCTTGTTGCCCGGTGCCGAGGCGCTGATGCTCAAGCGCAGTTGCTTGGGCTGCCCTGGCGGGATCTGTGCATAGAACAGCTAGCCATGGACAATGACAACCGGGTTGCGACCTCTTGGCATAACAGCCTCCTCTTGGTTTCGTGAAATGAATTTTTCATGTTGGCACAATGGCTGTGGGGCAGCACGCCCCTGATGTCAATAGATTGGCGCTTGCGCCACCCCGCTCACATGAAGTTGATACCTTGGAGCCACACCGCCCGTGAAGGCTTTACCCTCAGAGGCTGGCACTCACCGGCCAGCGGCAAGCCCTTGCTGCACTTTATCCATGGCAACGGTTTTTGCGGCCGCACCTACGAGCCCATGCTCCAGCCTTTGGCCAAGCACTTCGACCTGTGGTTGTGCGACGTCCAGGGCCATGGCGACAGCGACCACGGCGGCCGCTTCCTGGGTTGGAACCGCAATGCCATGCTGGCCATGGAGGCGCTGGATGCGCAGGGCCAGATGTTCGCCAAGGTGCCGCACTTCGGCGCCGGGCACAGCTTCGGTGGCGTGCTGACCAGCCTGATCCTCGGTGAGCAACGCGAGCGCTTCCAACGGGCCGTGCTGCTCGATCCGGTGCTGTTCACACCGGCCATGATCCTGGGGATGTCGGTCGGCGAGCTGACAGGCGTCCTCAAGCAGACACCGCTGGCCCGCCAGGCCCGTGCACGCCGCAAGCATTGGAGCAGCCGCGAAGAGGCCTTCAGTACGCTGCACGACAAGGGTGTCTACAAAGGCTGGACCGACGAAGCCCTGCAGGCCTTTGTGACCCATGCGATCAAGGATCTGCCCGATGGCAGCGTGGAACTCAAATGCCGCCGCAGCCGCGAGGCCGACATCTTCAGCTCCGCACCGGATCGCCTCTGGGGCCTGCTGGGCAGGGTGCGCACGCCCACGCTCGCGCTGCATGCCCGCAAGACCTTTCCCTTCGTGGCGGAGTCGGTGGCGCGCTGGCAGGACATCAACGACGCGGTCGAGGCCAGGCAGGTGGAGGGCGGCCACTGCTTCCTGCAAGAGCACCCCGATACGGCCGCCACGCTGGTGCGCGACTACCTGCTGGCGACTTGATCCCGGAAACTGGGGCGCGCCCAGGCCTTTTCAAGGCCTATCGCCGGGCCGCGCATCGTGGCAGCATGACGCGCATGAAGCTCCGCCCTGCTCTCGTCTTGTCGACCACGATCGTGCTGGCCGCCGCGGCCTTGACGGCCTGCACCCTGCGCCCGCCAGCCAGCAGCGAGGAGATGATGATCGACAGCGTCAGCCTCTCACCCGAACTGGCGCGCGGTGTGGTGGCCAAGCCCTTTTGCCTGCACCTGCGCTACAGCAACGAGTTCTATGTGGCCTACAGCGACTCACGCACCGAAGCCTGGACGACCGAGGGCCAATGTGGTGACGAGAAGGCCACCCGCCGCCTCGTGGAATCGCTGCGCCTGAGCTGGTGGAACGACTGGTATGACACCCAGACCAATCGCCAGTGCCTGCAAACCGATGCCTGCCGCATGAACGACCAGAACATGGTCGAAGGCCGCAACATCAAGTGCGCCTCGGCACAGGCACGCGACGGCAACCAGACGGCCTTCATCACGACGAACCAGGCGGTCTGTCACTGAGCCTTTATCGGCATCACCTCCATGCGGGGAAGCCAGCTCACCAGCAGCTTGTAGGTGTCCTTGTCGAAGGTCGGCCGACCTTGCTGGAGCAGCGCGGCCACGTCTTCATCGCTGTAGGCGGTGCCCAAGTAGCACCAGGCATCCAGCACGTGCCAGCCCCGCCCCTCTTGGATCGCGACTGGCCCGCCATAGGGCCAGGTCTGCACGCGCCAGTCGGCCATCACATTGCGCAGGCGCCGGCTGTGGTCGGCCAGGCTCTCCAGCCCGATGCAGGCGCCACTGCACCGGTGCAACTGGTAGCCGAAACACGGCCGCCCCGTAGGGACCTTGTCCAGCCCCAGCGTGACCAGGCAGAGCTGCGCTGACTCGGCTATCTCGCGCAAGGTCTTGTGGGCGTCCTTCTGGCTGCCAAACAAGCCATAGACCTGGTCTTGCCGGCCCCAGTCCAGATCGCGGGCCCAGGCCAGCTCCAGCGTGCTGGGCGCGTCCTCATCGTCATCCGCCGTGACCAGCTTCCACGTGCACAGCTCGTTGGTGCGACGCAGACGCCGGTTGTGCGTGGGCTGCCACTGCTTGATGAGCTGAGCCTCCTTGAGCAAAGCGCCCAGCTCACCGGGCATCTCGACCCAGGTCACGCGGCGAACCTGCTGCGACAGGCTCATCTCCTTGGCGGCACGGTGATCGGCGCTGAAGTGCGAGAGCACGCGCTGGCGCAGGTTGTTGGCCTTGCCGATGTACAGCAGCAGGTCTCGCTCACCGTGGAACAGGTAGACGCCGTGTCGCTCGGGCAGTTCATTGAGCAAGGCCGGGTCCAGGTGCACCGGCCAGCTGCTGCGTCCGGTCAGCTCGTCCACCGCCTGCTGCAACTCGTCCGCGGGCCACTGCGTTTGCAGCTTCTGCCAGAACTGCCTGAGCACCGCCGCATCGGCCAGGGCCCGGTGCCGCGCGGGCATGTGCAGCTTGTGCCGGTCGATCAGCGCATCCAGATTGTGCTTGCCGTATTGCGGAAACAGCTTGCGCGAGAGCTTGACCGTGCACAGCACCGGTGCCTTGAAGTCCAGGCCCAGGCGCTTGAACTCACACTTGAGAAAGCCGTAGTCGAACCGGGCGTTGTGGGCCACGAAGAGGCGGCCATGCAGCCTGGCCAGAACCTCGTCGGCCAGTTCGGCAAAGGTCGGTGCATCGGCCACCATCTCGTTGGTGATGCCGGTGAGGGACTGGATGAAGCCGGGGATGCTGGTCTGGGGGTTGACCAGGCTGGACCACTCGCGGACCTCGCCCTCCTCGTTGAGTTCGACGATGCCGATTTCGGTGATGCGGTCGACCGTGCCTGTCGACCCCGTGGTCTCCAGGTCCACGAACACCATGGGCTGAAACTGCGCTGCTGCGGACATACCCGGAATTTATCAGGCGGGCCTGGACCCTACCGCCGGCCTCTGATTGCCTCGGGTTAAAGTGCGGCCATCATGAAACCCACGACGCCTTTCTCGCCAAAGCCCATGGGCCTGTTCGGGCAACCGGCGGCCGCCCAAGCCCAGGCGAAATTCCAGCAAGCCTGGGCGCTGCACCAAAGCGGGCAGATCGCGCAGGCCTTGCCGCTGTACGAGCAGGTCATCCAGTTGCAGTCCAAGCACTTCGATGCGCTGCACCTGGCCGGCGTCATTTCATTGCAACTGGGCTACCCCGACAAAGCCGTCGACCTGATCTCCAAGGCGCTCAAGATCGACCGCGACAATGTGAGCGCGCTGGGCAACCGCGGGGCCGCCTACACGGAACTGGGGCAGTTCGACCTGGCCCTGCTGAACTACAACAAGGCCATTGCGCTGGAGCCCACTGCGGCACGCTCCTACAACAACCGGGGCAACACGCTGGGCAAGCTCAACAGGCAGGAAGAGGCCATCCAGGACTTCGACAAGGCCATCGAGCTGGACCCGAACTACTTCTCCGCCTACAACAACCGGGCCATGGCACTCAGCGATCTGAAGCGCTATGGCGAGGCCCAGGCCAGTCTGGTACGCGCCATTGCGCTCAACCCGGAATCGGTGGACGCCCACTGGAACCTGGGCATGTGCCTGCTGCGTCTGGGTAACTTCGAACAAGGCTGGCTGGAAAGCGAATGGCGGCTCAAGCGCCCACAGGCCTTGGGTTTGAGCGAAACCTATGCAGCCCCCGTGTGGACGGGTGTCGAGCCGCTCGAAGGCAAAACCATCCTGGTGTGCTGTGAGCAGGGGCTGGGCGACACCATCCAGTTCTGCCGCTACGCCCCCCTGGTCGCACAGCGAGGCGGGCGTGTCCTGCTCGAGGTGCAGCCCGCGCTCATGGACTTGTTGCGCCATCTGCCCGATGTCGAGCTGCTCCCGCAAGGCGGTGAGCGCCCCGCGTACGACTACCACTGCCCCTTGATGAGCCTGCCCCTGTTGTTCAAGACCGATCTGAGCAACATGCCCCCACCCCCCGATATCGTGCGGATCGACCCAGCCATGCGGGCAGCCTGGCAAGCCCGAGTGGGCGATCTGGGCGATCTGGGCGAGCGGGGCAAGAAGCGCAAGCAGCGCATTGGCATCGTCTGGAGTGGCAACCCTTCTCATGTCGACGACCACAAGCGCAGCATCCCCTTGCAGGTGCTCGCACCCTTGCTGAGCGATGACATCGAATGGATCAGCCTGCACAAGGACGTGCGCGCCAGCGATGCACCGGTGCTCGCCACACATCCGGCCATCCGCCACTTCGGCGCCGAACAGCAGGTGTTCATGGACGTGGCCGCCATCTGCGATCTGGTAGACGTGGTCGTCGCCATCGACACCAGCCTGGCCCACCTGGCCGCCACCATCGGCAAGCCCACCTGGGTCTTGCTGTCCTACAACGCCGACTGGCGCTGGCTGCTGGACCGGCAGGATAACCCCTGGTATCCCAGCGTCAAGGTCTATCGGCAACCCCAGCGGGGGGACTGGGCTGGGGCCATGGCTCAAGTACTGGCGGATTTGCGGGATCTGCAAGCAGCATCGAAGGGCTGAAAGGCCTGGGCACCACATTTCAGACGTTGGAAAGCGCAGTCATGCAGATAAACAGCAGCCCAGAGGACACCACCCAGCCCGTCAAACATGCGTGGCTCATTGCCCTGGTCAACCTGTTTCTGGTTGCCGCGCTGACCTTGGGGCACGCATCCAAGAGCCGCGTGCTGCTCAACTGGCGCTTTCTCATCGACTTCGACGGCGACCAGCCTTTCCAGTCTCGCGTGCTGATCTTCATGATCGCCAACGCCGTCTCCCGGTTTCATTCCTTGAGCAACCGCGGCATCAGCCTGCTGTTCATGGGCATCGACTTCCTCTCCACCATTGTGGCCGTGGTCTTCCTGTGGATGGCCTGGTGGAGCATGGGCCGGCGTGGTGGCAGCTTGCTGACCCTGTTCTTCCTGTTCTGGTGGCAGCTCTTCGCCACCTTCGTGGTCTCGAGCTACAACAACTATTACTACCCCTACGACATGAGTTCACTGGCCTTCATGGCCATCGGCTTGTGGATGGTGGTGTCGCGTCAGCCTTTGTGGGCGCTGCTGGCCTTGAGCGTGCCCGCGATGATGAACCGCGAGACATGGGTGGTCGTCCCCTTCTTCTACCTGGCCTTCAACTGGCCGGCCTCACGACAGGTGTGGCGCGACTTCGGTCTGCTCTTGGCAGCCTGTGTGGCCGTCAAGCTCATCATCTCGGCCTGCCTGGGCGCATCGAGTGACGACATGGTCTCGCTCTACCACGTGCCGGGCTTCCTGCGCCTTTACTACAACTTCGCCTTCATCTGGCTGGGCCCTGAATACCGCCCAACGGCCAATGTGTTCTTCGCCTTCGGTGGCGCCTGGGTGCTGCTGCTCTTGAAGGACAAGGCCGATGTGCGCCTGCGCCGCATGATGCTGACCTTCATCCCCTTCTTTCTGGGCATGATGGTGGTGGGCAATTTGTCGGAGATCCGCATCTTCACGGAGTTCATTCCGCTGATGGCGCTGCTGCTGACCAACAAGCTCTCGGTGCCGGCCGGCAAGGCCGAGCCCGCCTCCACCTTGCTGGCGTGATGCCGGACCGCATCAAGCCAGCGCCCTCCCCGACCTCACTTCATCGAGGTTGACGCAGCCCGTCAGCGCCATGGTCATCTCCAGCTCGTCTCGCAAGAGGCGAACCACATGGGCCACACCCATGGCGCCGCTGGCGGCCAGCCCCCACATGAGCGGCCGTCCCAGCAGCACCGCCGTGGCGCCCTTGGCCAGCGCCACATAGGCGTCCCGCCCATCGCGCACACCGCTGTCAAACAGCACGGGCACGCGCCCGGCTACATGTGCTGATACCGCTGATAGGGCATCCAGGCTGTGCACTGCACCACCCAGCACGCGCCCGCCATGGTTCGAGACGATCAGGCCGTCCACACCTGAGCTGATCGCCAGTTCGGCGTCACCCGCATGCAGCACGCCTTTCAAGAGCAGAGGCAAGCTGGTCTGTTCACGCAGCCAGCGCAGGTCATCCCAGGTGGGGGCCTGCGCCATCCAGCCCTGAAAGACCAGGCTGGCACCACGCGTCCCGGCATCGGGCGACAGCGGCAAAGGCAGCGGTGGCTCCAGGTTGACGGCACGCACGTGGGCTGGCAGTTGCATCGTGGCCAGCTTGATGGGGGCGTCCACCGTGAACACGATGGCATGACACCCCGCCTGCTCGGCCCGCTTGAGGAGCTCCAAGGTTCGCGCCCGGCCTTGCTGCCAATAGAGCTGGAACCAGGGCGCAGGCCCGCCTTCCTCCTCGACCACACGGACGATGTCCTCGATCGGCTGGCCGGCCAGGCTGCTGATCACCATCACCGCATCCTGGGCGCTGGCCGCCATGGCCGTGGCGATTTCGCCGTGCTCATGGAACAGCTGTTGATACGCCATCGGCGCCAGCAGCAAGGGATGACTCAAGGTCTGCCCGAGCAGGCTCAGCCTGGTGTGCCCAGCCCGGCAGTCCACCAAAGGGCGAGGCAACAACACAATTTGCTTGAGACGCTCTTCGTTACCGCCTTGGTCACCGTCTTGCAGATAGCGCCAGACCAGTGGATCCAGGCGGGCTTGGGCCAGCCCTTGGTAATCGCCGGCGCGCTCGATCTGGGTACCGCCCATCAGCTGTCAGCCCAGTTGCGCAGCAGGTTGTGGTAGATGCCGGTCAGGCGCACGATGGGATCAGACTCGCCTTGCGTCTGCCTCAAGCGCATCAGGGCTATGTCCATGTCGTAGAGCAGACGACGTTGCGCCGCATCGCGCACCATGCTCTGGATGAACATGAAGCAGGCCAAGCGCTGTCCCTTGCTTACCGGGCTGACAGCGTGAACCGATGACGACGGATACAGCACCAGGCTGCCCGCACGCAACTTGACGCCATGCGTGCCGAAGGTGTCCTCGATGGTCAGCTCACCGCCTTCGTATTCATTCGGTTCAGAGAGAAACAAGGTCGCCGATACATCGGAACGCACATAGCCTTGCGCACGGTGCGGCGACATGCGCATCGCACCGTCCGTGTGAAAGCCGTAGGCATTGGTCTGACCGGCATAGCGGTTGAAGAACGGCGGCAGGATCTTCAAAGGCAATGCCGCCGTGAAAAAAATGGGGGAGCGCTCCAGGGCGCTCAAGACCAACTGGCGCAAAGCGGGCAAGTGCTGCGCGCCCTCGGCCAGTTGCTGGTTGTTCTTGGCCAGCGCGGCCTGTGAGCCCGCAGTAATGGCACCGTCGTGCCACTCGGACCGGTTCAGCAGGTCGCGCGCCAGGGCCAGCTCATCAGGTGTGAGGACATTGTCGACAGTGACGAGCATGGCCGCTTTCCTTTTCAGATCAGAACTTGTATTCGGCCGACAAGATGGCGGTACGGCGCGTGCCAGGCACGGCGAAGCCACCGTTGTCGTACAGGGCATCGTAGTACAGCTTGTCGAACACGTTCTTCACGTTGAGGCGGTAGGTCCACTTGTTGTTGGGCGAGTACTCCGCCATGGCATCCCATCGGGTGTAGCTCGGCGCCGTATTGGGGTGATAGACGCCGTTGAGGGTGGGCACCGCCGCCGCGCTGCTGGGCTGGAAGGCCTGTCGATCGCCCTTGGCTTCCACGCCACCCCCCAGCTTCCACCAGGGATTGACCTGGTAAGTGCTCCACAGGTTGAAGGTGTAGCGCGGCGTGTTGCGGGCACGCTTGCCCACGTACTCCGGGTTGCCATAGGTGATCGCACCGGTCGTGGCGTTGACGTTCTCGGCCACTTTCAGGATTTTGGCGTCCATCAGTGCCAGACCAGCGAACACTTCCCAGTCCTCGGTGACACGGCCAGCCGCTTCGAGCTCCAGGCCACGCGTGCGACGCTTCTTGGTCAGGATCGATGCCGTTGATTCCAAATCGGTATTGCGCTCCCAGTCCTTGGTGGCCTGGTAGAGCGCTGCACGGAAGGCCAGATCGCCATCCAGCAGCATCCACTTGGCACCCAGCTCCACCACCTTGCTGCGCTCGGGCGGCTGGGGCGTGACCGTCAGCTGATAGAGGTCGGCCGTCGGGCTGAACGAGTCACTCCAGGCCAGGTAGTAGTGGGTGTCATCAGAGGGGTGGAATGACAAGGCCGTGCGGATGCTGTTCTGGCTATATTCCAGCTTGGGCGATGTGGCACTGCTGTAGTCGGCGTCCATCTTGTCACGGCGCACGCCCATCGTGGCTTTCCACTTCGGCACGAACTCGATGGTGTCTTGTACATAGCCTGCGTAGGAGTTGCTCTTGAACGTGGTCGGCACGCCCGTGGTGGACGCCACGTAAGCACGGTAGTCAGGCGACGAGTTGCTGCCGAAGTTCTGCAGCGAAGCGCGGAAGCTGTCTTCCTTGAGGTATTCGATGCCCGTCAGGAACTCGTGCTTCATGCCCAGCAGATCGAACTTGCCGGAGAGGTCCGACTGCAGGGTGAGGGTGCGGTAGTCCAGCATCCGATTTTGGTTGCCACCCACCCCACCAACGGCGTCGGGCAATGTGGAGACATTCGGCGTCTTGGCCCAGTAGCTGCGTTCGTACTCGGCGCTGCGGATCTGGGTGCGCAGTTGCATGCTGGGCGAAATGCGGTACTCGTTGACCAGGGTCGTGATGCTGGTGTCGCTGTCGTCAAAGGTCTTGGCGTTACCGAAGTAGGTGCTCACCGGAATGCGCTCGCCCGGCGCCCGGGTTGCCGTGTCGAACGAATTGCCGTAGTCCGGGTTGTCCCGGCCATAGGCCCAGTATTGGTTGATCCAGAACTGGTTGTCGGTGTGGAGGTTCAAGCCCAGACTAAAGGCCAGGCCACTGCGGTGGACCTCGGGCTCGCTACCCGATGCAGGGTTGCTGCGCCAGCTGCCCTCATCACGGCGCATGGCGTTGACGCGCAAGGCCGTGTGCTCGTTGATGACCTTGTTGAGGTCGGCCGTGGCTTCCTGATAACCATCGGTGCCCACGCTGCCCATGAGCTTGTACTGGTCTCGGCTCAGGGGCGTCTTGCTGACCTGGTTGATCACGCCACCGGCCTGACCACGCCCGAACAGCATCGCACCAGCGCCCCGCAGCACATCGACCTGCTCCAGGTTGAAGGTCTCGCGGTTGTACTGCGCCGTGTCGCGGATGCCATCGAGGTAGATGTCACCGAAGGTGTAGAAGCCGCGCAGGTTCATGTTGTCGCCCGAGCGGCCACCTTCGGCCGCGTTGAACGACAGGCCGGACACGTTGCGCAGCGCCTCGCGCAGCGAACCCACCTGCTGCTGCTCCATGATGCTCTTGGTCACCGTGGTGACGGCCTGGGGCACATCATGCGGGTCTTGCAGCACCTTGCCCACGCGGGTGGTGGTGGCACGCGCGCCATCGGGCTTGTCGGCATCGGCCTGCACATTGACGGTAGGCAGCACTTTGGGCTTGGTGGCAGTCGCCTCCTGGGCCAGGGCGTTGTGCGACAGCGGGGCCAGGCCTGCCATCATCAGGGCGCCCATAGGCAAGACAGGCAAGCGGGCCGTGTTCGATGGCACGCCTTTGTGGCGTGCCCGGGATGGTTTGCGTTGAGACATGTTCAGTCAGTCCTCAAAGGTGAAGTCAAGGAAATGGCTGGCTGACGCACGCTGCGTTGGCTGGCTATTGGTTTGCAAGGGAAAGGGGCGCTCACTTGGTGAGAATGAGCTTGTCGTGTCGGGTGATGCGCAGGCGGTAGAACTCGCCCTGGTGCTGGATGATCAGCTCGCGGTGTCCATCGAACAGCCGCTGGCTGTCCACCGTGGGCCGCGGCTGTCCATCGAGCCTGCGCTCGGACTTCGCTTGCGACGCGCCCTCGTCTTCTGGGATGTCGCTCATGGTGCGCTGGGGTCGGTCACAAAACCGATCTTGCTCAAGCCCTGGCTGGCCGCCAGCGACATCACCTGGGCCACTTTTTCATACGGCGTGGTGCGATCGGCACGGATATGCAGCTCCGGCTGGGGCTCATGTTTGGTTGCTTCCTGCACGTGCGCCTTGAGCACATCCTGATCGGTCTGGTCGGCCGTGGCTTGCACCACCTGGCCGTTCCAGTAGACCAGGCCCTGCCCGTCAATGGCCACCTGCACGGTCTCGGGCTTGCTCACGTTCACTGACGAGCTGGCCTTGGGCAGGTCCACCTTCACCGCGTGGGTGAGCATGGGTGCCGTGACGATGAAGATCACCAGCAGCACCAGCATCACATCGATGAGCGGCACCATGTTGATCTCGGCCATGGGCGCGTTGTCGTCGTCGCCTTCGAGGCTTCCAAATGCCATGTCTGCCTCCACCGATCAGTGGCTTGCCTGGAGCTGCGCGCGTGCCAGCTCGATCACCTTGTCGCTCGTCGCACCGGTATCCGCCGTGCGGGGCGAGGCCTTGATGCCCGTGGCCATGAAGTTGAAGACGTCATAGGCAAACGAGTTGAGCTTGGACAAGGTGTTGCGGTTCACGCGGGCAAAGCTGTTGTAGGCAATGGCGGCGGGAATGGCCACGGCCAGACCGATGCCGGTCATGATCAGCGCCTCGCCCACGGGGCCGGCCACTTTGTCGAGCGTGCTTTGGCCACTCATGCTGATGGCAGCCAGCGCGTGGTAGATCCCCCAGACCGTGCCGAACAGGCCCACGAAGGGCGCGCTGGAGGCCACGGTGGCCAGCAGGGACTGGCCGAACTCCATGGCGGACTTGTCTTCTTCGATGGCACGGCGCAAGGCACGTGTGAGCATGTCGTCGGGTGCGCCCGCGTCGATCAGGCTCGCAGCCTCTTGACGGCGGCTCAGGTGATCGAGTGCCGTGAAGCCGTGGTGCAGCAGATGCGAGAAGGGATCGCGGCTGCCCTTTTCCCTGATATGGCGAGCAACGGCTTCCAGATTGGGCGCATCCCAGAAGGTCTTGAGGAACTGCCGGCTCTTGCGGCCCATGCGGTAGACCTGTATGCCTTTCGTCACGATGAGGTACCAACTGGCCACCGAACCCAGCAATAGCAGGCCGAGGACAAGGCGGGCCACCGCGTCCGTGTGCGCAAAGAAGTGCGCCAGATCAAGCGTCTCGTTCATGGGGATCAATCCTTGAGGCTGAAAACAATGGGAACCACGACCCAGGCCGCCACGGGCTCGCTGCCCTGACGGGCTGGCACGAAGCGCCAACGGCTGACGGCCGCGATGGCCGCCTTGTCCAGGCGTTCGAAGCCAGAGCCGGCTTGCATCTCCACCTTGTCGGCAGCACCACCTGCATCCACATGGACACGCAGCAGCACCTTGCCCTGCTCGCGCTCAAGGCGGGAGATGGGTGGGTAGACGGGCTTGGGGTTGTCGAGGTAGTCCGCGTCGAAGCGCGGCGCAGTGGGCATGGCGGGTGCAGCCTGTGCGGCAACGGGTGCTGGTGACTGTGGCGGTGCAGGCTGCGTCTGGATGGGTGGCAGCGGCTGCGGCGGCACCGGCTTCACCTCGTAGACGGCAGGCTGCTGGTCAATAGGCGTAGTGGCCAGCACCGGCACGACAGGCACACGCGTGGGTTGCTCCCGGTGTGCCACGGGCTTGGGTTTGGGCGGCGTGATGTCCGCAGGCTTCACTTCAGGGGGCGACGATTTCAGCACCTCGACCATCAGCGGCGGGGTCAACACCGGCATCTCGACTCGTTCGCCGCGCCAGATCGAGATCATGGCCACCACGGCGCCATGGGCCAGCAACACCAGGCCCAAAGCCAGTGGAGAGACCCGTGGATAGACGTCGCGTTGGTGAAGCATTGTTGTGCGAATGCGAATCATTGTTAACAATATTGTAATCAAGAATGATTCGCATTTCAACAATGGCCACTGAAGCCCTTCGAACCGACGGGCAAGGCTCGCTGGACGATGCCTTCTTTGCTGCGCTTTGACTTAGAGCTTGTCCGTAAGCAGTGCGGGCCTGCTGCGCCGGCGTCATTGCAGAGCAGGCGCGGCCAGCAGGTGCTCGATATCGGCCAACGTGTTGTAGCCCTGCACCGACACGCGAACGAAGACATGTCCGCCGTGCGTGGTCACCGGGATCTCGATCCGGCCCTCCTCGGACAGGTGCCTGCGCAAGGCTTCCGGATCTTGCGCAGGCACAGGTATTGCCACCATCTGGGCCCAGTCAGACGGCTTGGCAATGGGGCTCAAGCCATGGCGCTGCGTCAAGGTCTGCAAGGCGTGCGCCGCGAGCTCGTGGCAGCGCTGTCGAACAGAAGGCCAATCGTGTCGCTGCTGGAACCGAAGCGCCTCAGGCACGGCCAGCCAGGCCGAGATGTCGCGCGTGCCCTGCCACTGCATGCTGCGCTCGAACGGCGTGCGGCCCAGGTAGGCATCAAAGCCTGAATGGCCGGCCGTGCCTTCGGCATAGCCCCAGCTGATCACAGGCGCGTCCAGCGTCGCCTGGCGTTCGGCTCGGGCATGCAGAAAGGCCGAGCCCTTGGGTGCACACATCCACTTGTGGCAGTTGCCCACATAGAAGTCGGCACCGATGGCATCGAGATCAAGGTCGATCTGGCCTGGGGCATGCGCGCCATCCACCAGTGTGGCGATGCCGCGCTTACGCGCCTCAGCGCAGAGAGCCGCCACGGGCAGGATCAACGCCGTCGTGGACGTGACATGACTGAGGTAGATCAACCGTGTGCGCGGCCCTGCTGACGACATCAGTCTCTCGACCACGGCCTCGGGCTCATAGGGCAGCGGTATGGCCACGCGCTGGTAGCGCGCACCGTGCCTGGCACACACGTGGCGCCAGGCGGCATCACAGGCGCCGTATTCGAGATCCGTGGTCAAGACCTCGTCACCGGGTTGCAGCGCAAAGGACTGCGCCACCACATTCACACCCGTTGTCGAGTTCGGCATGAAGACGAGGTCTTCGCCACGGGCGCCCAGCGCCGCGCCCAATGCCGTGCGGGCTTGCATCAGCAGATCGGCAGACCGACGCCCGAGGAAGTCAACCGGATTGCGCTCCATCTCCAGTTGCCATCGGCGCTGGTCGTCGAGCACCTCCCTGGGGCAGGCACCGAAGGAGCCGTGGTTGAGGAACACCAGGTCAGGGTCAAGCAGGAAGAGGTCTCGCATGGCCGAAGTCTAGACCGCACAATGGATGCAACCGCTTTCGCCCCGACTGAGATGAAAACCTTCCTGCTGTATGTCGCCACCGCCCTGGCCGAGATCGTGGGCTGCTATCTGCCCTACCTGTGGCTCAAGCAAGACCGCCCTGCCTGGCTGCTGCTGCCCGGCGCGCTCAGCCTGGCCGTGTTTGCCTGGCTGTTGACGCTGCACGAGACGGCCGCAGGCCGCGTCTATGCGGCCTATGGCGGCGTCTATATCTGCGTGGCGCTGGCTTGGCTGTGGGCGGTTGACCGTGTGCGGCCCACGCCCTGGGATGTGGCCGGTGTGCTGGTGGCGCTGTGTGGCATGGGGCTGATCATGTTTCAGCCGCGGGCTTGAGGCGAAGTGCCATCAGGTGCTCGCTGTCGGCGGCATGCTTGATCTACTTCTGCGTGCACCGCTCAAACCCGTGGTTCCCGCCCTTGAACTCGGGTTCGTAGTAATACTTCCTGAACACCCATTTGCCCTTGCCGTTCATCTTGAACGTGGCCAGGCCTGTGCCATAGTCCTTCGTGCTGGGGTCAGTGTTGGCAAAGTAGATGGCGGCCGTCGTGCCTTGCGTCGCCGCGTGCCCAGGGTAGGCACCGTAGCCGGGCACCTCCAGCTTGAAAGTGTAGGCACCATGCGCACCGACGCTCTGGCTGGGAATGAGTTCCAAAGTGGCCGTGGCGGTGTAGGGGCCTTCCTGGGCGTCGTCGCCTGAGCAACTGTAGGTGCCCGACAAATCAGGGCCCGTAAAAACCTGCTTGGGCTTGGCCAGTGCATGGCCACCCAGTGCAGCGAGCAGACAGGGCAACAACAAAGACAGGGTCCTGCTTGCATTCACGGTGATCGAGCCTTTCAAAAGTGTGGATGTAGAACAAGTTCCTAGGCAGCGCCCGGCATGGTTGACGAAGGCAAGCGCAGCGCAGCGCAGTCGTGAGGGCCCAGCGTTCATGTTCCTTCTTGAAGACGCATCACCAGCAGTGGATCCAGCACCAAAAGCCCCAGACCATAGAGCAGGTAGTTGCCGGTTCGCGGGTTCAGGTCGCTGAAAGCCTTGCGCCATGAACGGCGCAGGAGAAGCAGCCCCATGGCGATGTCGAAACAGGCCATGAACAGCGAGATGCAGGCGCCCAGGACCAGGAGCGAAGGCACGCTGTACAAGCCCATGGAAGGCACGAACGCATAGCAGACGCCGAACGCCAGTACAGAGCCAGACACGATGCTGAGTTTGATGGCCCGCGCCTTGCCAACCCTGGGCGCCAGAAAGAGGGTTCTGGCGATGCCGTGCAGTGTTTCCACGCCAGCCAGGGCCACGCACAGACAGAGGGTTCGCCAGAGAAGTTCGCTTGTCACGTCTGAGCAGCCAAATGGACGCCCCTGAGCTTGTCAGGACGATTTGTCTTTCATCTTGCCTTTGGGTAGCACCGATGTGGTGGGGGCGATTGGACGGGTGGAGGTCGTCGTTGACTCCTTGGAAGGGCCAGTGTCCTTCTTTGGCTTCTTTGCCATTTTGTTACTGCGCTGTTCACCCTTGGGCATGAGGTTCTCCTTGTAAAGTGTGCTGCGGCGTGGACTCATTCAACCGCTGCTTGACGGGGGAAATGAGTAGCCAAGGATCCAATATGGGCCTGGCTGACGGATCAGTCAGAGACAGGTTCGCCTTGCCTTGGAGGGGTAAGGGGCTCTTGCTCAGCCGGCACCGTATTGGCTTTGCGTTGAGCCTTTTCTACCTTCTTCAGCTTTTTCTGCTGCTCGCGCTGACGCTTTTCGAACTGGTAATTGGGCTTGGCCATTTGGCTTGCTTTCTGGGTAATATTTGCTCACATTAACACCAGAGTGTGCTTGTCCTTCCCAACGCCCCCAAACCGCACACGCTCATGCGTCAACAACCACCGCTTGCGCACCAGACCACCGCCGTAGCCCGTCAATGACCGGTCGCTGCCGATCACCCGGTGGCAAGGCACCACCACACTGATGGGGTTGGCGCCATTGGCCAGGCCCACGGCCCGCACCGCTGCTGGGTTGCCAATGTGCGTGGCCAGTTCGCCGTAGCTGATGGCTTCGCCGTCGGGGATACCGCGCAGCGCCGCCCAGACCTGCCGCTGAAAGTCCGTGCCGCCCATGGCAATGGCCACGCGGTGGATGACGGCGATGTCGCCCTCAAAGTAGTCGCGCATGGCCTTGGTGGCCGCCGAGGTGATGCTGGTTTCGCGCAGGCTCAGCGCCTGGCCTCGGTATTGCCGCTGCATCAGCAGGTGCATGCGGTCTTCGTGGTCGTGCCAGTCCAATGCACGCAAGCGACCTTGCTCGTCGGTCACGATCAGCATCTGGCCCAGTGGCGTGGGCACGCGCTCCAGCAGGAATGTCCAAGTGCTTGTCATGTCTTTAGCCCGCCTTGCGAAAAGTGAAGTTGATGCGTTGCGCGCCCAGCAGCGGGTGCGGGTCGTCTTCCAGTGGCAGCACACCGTGAAAGCGCAGGCGGTCTTCGCCACCCCAAACGACGATGTCGCCATGGCGCAGCGGCACCCTCACCGCCCGGTCTGCGCGCCGCAGCCCGCCAAACAGGAAGATGGCCGGCATGCCCAGCGACACCGACACGATGGGCGCGCTGAAGTCGCGCTCGTCCTTGTCCTGATGCAGCGACAGCCGTGAGCCCGGCCTGTATCGGTTGACCAGGCAGGCATCGGGCTCGAAGTCATTGAAGCCCGATGCGGCTGCAGCATCCCGGGCCAGTTGTGCGAAGACCTCGGGCATGGTGGGCCATGGCAGGCCGCTGTCGGGGTCGATGCGGGTGTAGCGGTAGCCCTGGCTGTCGGTGCTCCAGCCCCAGGTGCCGCAGTTGGTCAGCGCCACCGACATGGTGAAACCGCCCGGCGTGGCCATGTGGCGAAACGGGGCCTGGGCGTCGATGCGGGCAATGGCGGGCAGGAGCGCATCCACCACGGGCAGGGCAAAGCCGCGCAGGACGAAGGCACCGGGCCCCAGGCGCTCGCGTTCGCCCGGTGCCGGTGGCTCGAAGAGGTCAAGTGTGGCGGTGCTCATGGTGGGTGTCTGGCCATCAGTCTAGATGGCCGCCACGCGCCATGCACTCCGGTTCTTGTGCGCAGGGTCTTGCCCTGGGCTGACTGCTCAGGCCAAGCGCTCCACGGCCTCGCCTTCGGTCACGACCGGCGATGCGGGCTGGCCCGTCATGGCACGCTTGAGCACCGGCCCCATGCGGCGCATGCCGGCCACCGCTACAGAGGTGAGGATGCCGCCCATCATGGCGCCCACGATGCCGCAGGTGAGCACGTCCTGGCCGGTGAGCCACAGGCCCTTGATGCGGGTGCGGGGGCTGAGCCAGTCTTGCTGGAAGCGGCTCGGATCATGGTCCAGGCCATAGAGTTCGCCGCGCTGGTAGCCCCCAAACCAGTTGGTCGACAGTGGCGTGGACACCTCGAAGTAGTCCACCTTGCCACGCAACTGGGGCAGCTTCTCGTAGAGCACTTCCATGAGGCGTTCGCCCCAGCGGGCCTTGGCGGCGTCGTAGTCTTCGCCGCGTTTGCCCCAGATGGTGTCTTGCCAGCGCTCGAACCAGGCGTAATTGGTTGGGGCCACGATCTCGATGGTGGCCTTGCCCGGGTAGCGTCGCGCGAAATCCGGGTCCTTGGCCGAGGGAAAGGAGATATAGACCACAGGGAAAGGCTGCTCGGGGTCGTCCATGAAGCGTTGCAGCACGCCGTCATAGTCATGGCCGGGGTAGATCCAGAAGTTGGTCTTGGGCAGAGCCAGTTCTTCTGCCGTGTGCTTGAGGCCCACGTACACGCCCAGGTGGGCGGCGCTGGGTTTGACCTGCTTGAGTTGCGTGTCGTAGCCCGCGCCCTGTACTTCGGCGGCTGGCACCAGATGCTGGAAGGTGTTGACCACCCCAGCGCTGGAGATCACACAGGCGCAGTCGATGCGGGTGCCGTCTTCCATCAGCACGCCCTTGGTCTGGCCCTGCTCCACGATGATCTGCTTGACGCGGGCGTAGGTGAAGACCTCGCCACCAGCGGCGCGGATCTGCGGCAGGATGGCCTCGGCGATGCGCCAGCTGCCGCCCACCGGGTAGTAGCCACCATGCAGGTAGTGGCTGGCCACCAGCGCGTGGATCAGGAAGGAAGACTGGCTGGGAGGCAGGCCATAGTCGCCCCATTGGGCGGTGAGCACAGCGATCAGCTCGGGGTTCTGCGTGATCTCAGACAGCACCGCGCCCGTGCTCATGTTCAAGGTGCGCGGCAGCATCAAGCCCAAACACGGCTTGACCACAGCACGCTGCCAAGGTTTGAGCAGGCGCGCCATGGTAAACAGGGGCACGGCTTTCTTGACCTGAGCCAGCAGGGCCATGTAGCGGTCGATGGCAGCAGCCTCTTGAGGGAAGCGGCGCACCAGCTCGTCCCGAAAGGCCTGCTTGCCGGCCACGGCATCGAACACCTTGTCGCCAATGAAGAAGCGGTCGTACACCTGCCCCATGGCGGCCCATTGCAGGCGGCCGCCGGTGAGGAAGTCCATGAGCTTGCGGGGCTGCGTGCGCGCGTCCATGTCGCCCACATAGTGCAGGCCCACATCCCATTCATAGCCTTCGCGTTCGTAGCTGTGGGTGTAACCCCCGGCCGTGTAGTGCTGCTCCAGCACCGCCACCTTCCAACCCATTGCCGAGAGCATGGCTGCCGTGGTCAAGCCGCCCATGCCGGAGCCGATGACCACCGCGTCATACGGGCCCTTGAGGCGCCAGTCGCGAAAGCGCAGGCCAATGCGCGGGCAGTTGACCTTCTTGGGCTTGGATGTACCGACCGTGGTTGCCGGTGCGGACGTGCTCATGCTGTGCTCCCAGGGTCTCACTGACCCGATGGGCGCCATTTAAGCACAGAATGTTTACATTGTGAACACCCTGGAACCAGCGCCCGTGCTGTCTAGTCGTCGAGCTTGAGTTTCGCGGCTTCACGCGCCGTCATCTGTTCGATTTCATGGTGCTCGGCCATGTCCTTTAGCACAGCGGTGAGCTTGGGCACCAGGTCAGCATGCGATTTGTTCACGTAGTGGTAGGTGAACATGCTGGCCAGTTCGGGCTTGAGCTCATGGATGTCCGTCAGCCCCATTTCGCGGATGGTGTAGCGAGCCGTCAGGCGCTCGTCCACGATCACATCGGTGCGCCCCCACAGCAGCTTCTGGTACAGGAGTGGCTGGGTGGCAGCCACGTCGGTGGTCAAGCCTTGGACATTCATCTCGATCGCCTTGATGCCTCGGTAGTAGCCCACGCGCTTGCCAGCCAGGCTGGACCATCCATCCACCTGAAACGGCGCCTGCTTCGTGAAGGCCGAAAAGCGCACCCGGTACAGCGGCACCGGTACCTGGATGAGGTTGGGATACTGGGCCTCGATGCCCTGGTCCGGTACATATCGGCCATGGCCGAACCGTTGTTGGCGGCGATGATGGCGCGCTCACCCGGCATGTACTGGATCGATACTTCCCGCCCAATGCGCCGATACGCCTCGATCACCACGGGGCTGACGATCTCCAGCACAGGATCCCCCTTCGGGAAGGAGGCGATGGTCACCGGGCCCGCGCACGCGAGCGGGCTGATCACCACCCCGAGGCACAGGCGCGTCCAGATGGTTCTTCCCATACGTTCTCCTCACCACCACCATCTCCTCACCATCCAAACAGGATGCCGGAGACCTGCGTGCCTGTCCACCACCGACACACCCATCCGTTACCTCAATCCCGAGCCCCGCTACTGCGGCACCGCTGTCCATGGCAGCATGGTCCATCTGGCCGGCCAGGTGCCTGCCATGAACCAAGTCTGGGAAGCGTGGTTTCAGGACGTGACCACGCCGCCTCGTGCCACCTTTCAGGCGGCGCTGGTCAACCCGGATTGGAAGATCGAGGTCGTCGTCACCGCGGCGCGCTGAACGGCAGCAAGGCCTTGGCCGCCTCAATGCGCAAGGCGAGGTCCACCGACTCGTCGTTCATCACGCGCAGCAGAAAGCGCCTGGGGTCTTGCTCGCCTGGAGCGGTCGCAGGTGCGCTCACTTCATTGATGGGCGAGGCATCCTTGGTTGAAGGCGATGACCGCAGTTGTGCCAACGCCGACTGCCATTGCTCGGGCTGGATGCTTTGTATCTGCGACAGCAGTTCGGCCTGCCCTTGCGGATTGGGCGAGATGTCCAGCCAGGGTGTGTCGGCGAACATGGGCGCCAGATCGGGCGCAAGGAAAGCAGACCACTGCCCCGGGCGCACCTCACGGCTTGGCAAGGCGCCGGCATTCAAGTCGAACCGCCGCTCGAAGCGCCCTTCCCCCAGGTTCACCAGATGCCCCAAATGGCGCTGGCACAAGGCTGCAAGGCATGCCTCCAGATCCTGCACCGGCATGGGCACCACCAGCGAGAACCAGAGCTGATAGCTGTCGACACCCGAGACGGCAATGGCCGGCGCAGGCCACCCCAGCTCAGACTGCACCGCCTGCCACACCGCTGACAGGGATGCCCAATCCGCGGGACGTCCCACCGACAACACCATGGCGCGCGTCCGGCCTTCGGGCCCGGTCAGGCTGGCGTCATCAGCCCAGGTCTGGAATGCGGGGGAGGAAGGCGACACATACAGGCGCTGCCATTCGGCTTGCAATCGAGGAGACATGGCGTGACTCTAATCCGCATTGCACTCAGCACACCGACAAACCGTGGCGAGCAAGCGTAATCAATTGACACAACTGCATGCGGACGAACTTGGCAAACTCGCTTTCCACAGTACGCCATGCAGCATTTCTTCCACTGCCCGACGTCCAGGCTCAATCATCACAGTTGTGAATGGAAAACGAAAGGTTGGAGGAACATGCTTGTGCATGGGTCTGATATCAAAAAAAGGGGTGCAGCTTGGTCAAGATTTGGCGAGGCCTCATGCAGAGGTGGGTGTGGTGCTGGCAACAGATCCGACCTCAATGGGGGTTAGGACCATTTGTCCTGAGCGTGGGGCGATCTTTGCGAGTTTTCTGGGTGCCCCTGATCACCCTGTCCATTGTTGGCACGAGTACTTACAGAAGATACGCAGGCACCCTTTTCAGAGGGCACTTGCTCCACTTCGTGTTCAACCGTCACTATCTTCGTACGGGACTGAGCGTCAGGCAAAGAGCCAGACTGGCACTGGAGCATGTTCGTTTCGAGGAGCAGTTTTTCAATTCTGAATACTTCAGGATGATTTACGAGGGCGATGGTCTGATCTTGTGGCAAAGATCTTTTGATCCCCATCACTTTCATATCTCAATGAAACTGGGTGACCGATCCGTCGGTGAAGGGGATATCGAGGTGTGTTTGAAGGTCAATCGCCAGTCACTGCACAAGATCAATTTTTCCTGGATCCGCGCAGGGCGGAAGAAGGATGCTTTCGTACCCTTTGTGACACGCACTCAAGCGCGCTGGAGAAAAGACCGTCACGTACTTGCCATATTTGAACAGTGCTACCCGAACAATTCAGCGGCCTATTTTGTGATTCATGCGCTGCAAGGCATTGCCAGAGCAACTCAATCCGAATATATGGTTGCCGTACGGTCTGATGAACAGGTCGTCTACGAGCCAGGAGAGAAGCACTTCAAGGCTGCTTATGACGACTTCTGGTGGAAGCTGGGTGGCAGGGATGAAGGTGGCATCGGCGTCAAGATTGCCGTTCCATTCCAGATGAAAGCCCTTGAAGACGTGCCGAGCAAACACCGCAAACGCTCAGCAGAGCGCAGGCACAATTGGGCGCAGATCAATGCGTCTGCCTATGAGGCGTTGTCGGCTTACCTGCTTCAGCCAGTCCACTCGTCCGCACGCGGATATCTGGGTTCTGAAATGCCCAATACGCTTGAAGCCTGAGACCCGGACCTCATGAGCTGAGTCGCGCTAAAACACGCAGGCCTCTGTCTCACGGGCCTTGTCGACCTGCCGCCCCCAGGTGTGCGAGTTCGACACCTCGATCCCTGCCATGGTCTCGTCCCAATCGGCTGGCTGCACCGTGTGCCAGTCGCGCCCAAGGCGCATCGGCCCTTGCGCATCCATCAGGATCACCATGGAGCCTTCGATCAGTGGGGCCGTGAGCGCCCGAAAACCCTGCGAGCGGATCACGGCAGAGGCTTGGGCGTCTGACAAGCCGCCCAGCATGTCATGCAGCAGCCGCGCCAGCTCGAAGGTGTCGCTGTGAGCCGGGTTCTGCGGAGCCAGGTGGTCGATGCTGCCGTTGTGCATCAAGAGCAGACCGGGACGGACCACATAGGGGTGCGTCATGTCGTGGTTGATCTCGCCATAAGTGGCCTTGCGCAGGTGCAGGTAGACCTCGGCATCCAGGGGCAGGCGGGCGTTGTGCTCGATCAATTCCTCCAGGCGCAGACCGCGCGCCCAGATCACCTCACCTTGCGCCATGTGGAAGCAGCCCCATCCATGGGCATTGCGCTGCCAGGCGTTGGCGAGAAAGTCGGCGGCAATACGGCGTCCGAGAGGTTTCTTGATGATCAAACACATGTCACTGCTAATTTTCAGAGCCTGGGCCTTATCGCCTTATCGGCATCAACTGGCTGAACCATAGGCTGTTTCTGATTTGTTGCAAGAAATGCTCCATCAGATGGATATGCGCTGGCCTCATGCCCTGCAAGGTTCTTTCATCTCTGCTACCTTTGCGCCTCCAAATGTGTTGAGGAGAGTGCGTTTGACCAGCCTGCATGAACGCCTGCGTGCGCTGAACCCCGAACAACTCCGTGGCATGAGCCGCGGGATCGAGAAGGAGAGTCTGCGCACCAGTCCCAGCGGTCAACTGGCCTTGACGCCCCATCCCCAGGCGCTGGGCTCGGCGCTCACGCACCCCCACATCACGACCGATTTCAGCGAATCGCAACTGGAGCTGGTCACCGGCGTGCACACCAGCGTGCAGGACTGCCTGCGCGAACTCACCGAGGTCCACCAGTTCGTCTACCAGGCCATCGGCGACGAGCAACTGTGGGTCAGCAGCATGCCCTGTCCGCTCCCGCCGGACGAGGCCATCCCGATTGGCCACTACGGCACGTCCAACGTGGGGCGTGCCAAGAGTGTCTACCGCATGGGCCTGTCGCACCGCTATGGCCGGCGCATGCAGACCATCTCGGGCATCCACTACAACTGGTCTTTGCCGGGCTTGAGCAACGACGAGTACTTCGGCTTGATCCGCAATTTCCGTCGGCAGTCCTTCGTGCTGCTGATGCTGTTCGGCGCATCGCCAGCGGTCACGGCGGACTTCGTGGCCGGCCAGGCACATGGCCTGCAAGCGCTGGGCGAACAGACCCTGTACCTGCCTCACGCCACTTCTTTGAGGATGGGGCGGCTGGGCTACCAGAGCGACGCCCAAAGCGCCCTGTGCGTGAGCTACAACGGCCTCAAGGGCTACGCAGCGTCCCTGCAGGAGGCGCTCACCCGCCCCTACCCGGCTTATGAGGCCCTTGGGATCCGCGATGAGCAAGGGGGCTACAAGCAGTTGTCGACCTCGCTGCTGCAGATCGAGAACGAGTTCTACAGCAGCATCCGCCCCAAGCGCGTGATCCACACCGGTGAGCGCCCCCTGCACGCCCTGCGTGAACGCGGCGTGGAATATGTGGAAGTGCGCTGCATGGACCTCAACCCCTTCTTGCCCGTCGGCATCGACGGAGACACGGCCCGTTTCCTGGATGTGTTCCTGCTGCACTGCCTGCTATCTGACAGCCCGTTGGACACGCCGCAGGAAATCGCCGCGCTTGCTCGCAACCAGCAGGCCGTGGCCGCACGCGGCAGAGAGCCCGGGCTGCGTCTGGAACGCGATGGCCAAACCGTCTTGCTGATGGACTGGGCCCGCGACCTCGTGAAGGAATGCGCCTCCATCGCCGAAGTGCTGGACGCCTTGCATGGCGGAGAGCCTTACCAACGCGCCTGCCATGCCGCCGCAGCCGCTTTGCAAGACAGCGCCTTGCTGCCTTCGGCGCGGGTGGTCAAAGCCATGCAGCAGAACCCGGCAGGGGGCCATGTGGCCTTTGCACTCGCCCAATCGGCGCAGACCCGCGAGATCATCATGGCCAGCACGCTGCCGTCTGCGTTGCAAGCCCAGTTCTCTGAGCAAGCCAGGCAGTCCCTGGCGGAACAGGCGCGTATCGAAGCCGCCGACGCCCAGCCCTTCGAGGCCTTCCGAGTGGACTACATGGCCGCGAGTCACCTGGTGGTCTGACCGAATCCGCGCTCAGGCCCCTGTTTGTCGTCAGGGGCTCCCCAGTCCGGCCAAGGGCTGTGCGTTTTCCTGATGGTGCGTGGATCGCCCAGCGGCTACGCTCTGCGGGCATCCATGAACACGCTAGGAGCGCCCCATGCTGTCATCATCCCCCTCTCGCCTGGTCCGGCTGTCCGCCGCCCTGCTCGCCTGTGCCGCCTTGAACGCCGACGCACAAACGAGCAGCACCGACCTCGCTGCTCTGATCAAGTCCATTCCCTCCGGTACGGGCTATGCCGCCTGGGACCTGTGCTCACGCGCCATCTCGGTGGGTGACGATTTCAACCGCGTCAAGACGCAGTACACCGCGCCCAAGGTCCAGCCCCTGCCCTGGTTCTGGACCCTCTTCCACACCGACACCAAAGTGGACGTGAGCGCTGCGGCCTTGCTGTACCCGCGCAAAGGCATCTACCGCCCAGGCATGGGCTGCACACTGATCACGCCCCAGGTGACAGAAGCCGCCGTGCGCGCACAGCCTTTCAAGCCCGTGGCGCCTGCGCCCGCTGACACCCGCCCATGGCCCCTGGGTGAAGGCGCCGCGCAGATGGACAAGCTCAGCCCCGCGCGTCAGGCTGTGCTGCAAAAGGCCGCGCAGGCCATGTTCTCGGAGACCACCACCGACGTCACCAAGAAGGTCAACACCAACGCCTTGCTCGTGGCGCAGGACGGGCAACTGGTCTACGAACAATATGCCGCGCCCTTCGACCGCAGCCGCCAGGAGCTGGGCTGGTCCATGACCAAATCGTTGACGGCGCTGATTGCCGGCGTGATGGAGCGCGATGGCCTGCTGGCCGTGGATGCGCCTGTCGGACTCAAAGCCTGGCAAGGCACGAACAAGGCCGCCATCACCTGGCGGCAGTTGCTCAATATGGCGCCCGGCATCGAGTGGAAGGAAGGCGCCTACGGCATCGGCCAGGATGACACCACGCAGATGCTGTTCTCGCAGGCCGACCAGTGCGCCTGGGCAGCCAGCAAGCCCCTGGCCACCACACCTGGCACCGTCTTCAACTACTCCACGGGCTTTGCCAACCTGGCCATGTGCCGGCTCAAGGAACTGGCTGGCGGCACGCACCAGCAGATCTATGACTACTACCAACGCAAGCTCTTCGCGCCGCTGGGCATTCGCGGCGGCTACATCGAAGCCGACGCGGCCGGCACGCCCGTGGGCGGCGCGCGCGGCATGCTGCGTCCCGTGGACTGGCTGCGCCTGGGCCAGTTGGTGGCCGATGGCGGTCAATGGCAGGGCCGCACCATCCTGAACCCGGCCTACGTGCAGTTCCTCGTCTCGCCCTCGCCTGCGGACAGCGGCTATGGCGGCTACATCTGGCGCCAACCCACCAGCGGCATGCCCCAGGATCTGCGCGACAAGCTGCCGCCCGACCTGGTCTTCTTCTGGGGCTTCCAGCAGCAGCACGTGGCCATCGTGCCCAGCCGCAAACTGGTGCTGCTGCGCCAGGGCGTGAGCTTTGACGAAGACACGGCCATGCGTCAGATCTACCAACTGGTCATCGACCTGTTGGACAATCCCTGACATGCAAAAGAACCGACTCGAAGCCTTCAGCGATGGCGTGCTCGCCATCATCATCACCATCATGGTGCTGGAACTCAAGGTGCCGCACGGCGAAACCTGGGAAGCCCTCAAGCCCCTGCTCTCCGTGCTGTGCAGCTATGTGCTGAGCTTCCTCTACGTCGGCATCTACTGGAACAACCATCACCACATGCTGCATGCCACCCGGCATGTCAGCGGCGGCGTGCTGTGGGCCAATCTGCATCTGCTGTTCTGGCTCTCGCTGCTGCCCTTTGTCACGGGCTGGATGGGCGAGAACCACTTCTCGGCCTTGCCCACGGCCTTGTACGGCGGCGTGCTGATGATGGCGGGTATCGCCTACTGGATCCTGGCGCACACCATCATCGCGGTCGACGGGCGGGACTCCATGCTGGCCAAGGCCATTGGCGGCGACCTCAAGGGCGTGGTCTCCGTGGTGTTCTACGCGGTGGCCATTCCCTTGTCGTTCTGGTCGCAGTGGCTGGCACAGGTTCTGTACGTGAGCGTGGCCCTGATGTGGCTGGTGCCCGACCGCCGTATCGCACGGGTGATGCACAGCTAGGGCCTGCGCCGGTCGTCCTATCACACTCAGTTCAAGGCGCCGGAGGCCAGCACGCTGCGGTTGCGCCCTTCGGCCTTGGCACGGTAGAGCGCCTGGTCCGCCTTGTTGAGCAGGCTGTCCACGGCCTGCGGGGCCGCATAGATCCAGGCCACCGCCACGCCAATGCTGACCGTGACATGGTCACTGCAGGTGGAGACTTCATGGCGCATGGCCAGGCCGTCCACGCCTGCCCGCATCGCATCTGCCAGCTTCAGGCAGATGTCGACCTCGCCGTCCGGGAGAACCACGGCGAACTCTTCGCCACCCCACCTGGCCACCAGGCCCTCATGCCCTTCCATGGCGGCCATCAATGCCCCCGCGACCAGCCGCAGACACTGGTCGCCCGCCGGATGCCCGTAGCGGTCATTGAAGGCCTTGAAATGGTCGACGTCGATCAGCATCACGGCCAAACGGCGCCCCACTCCACCATCGTTCAGCCGCGCCGCCATATAGGCATCGAACTGCCGCCGGTTGGCCAGCCCGGTCAAGGTGTCACGCCTGGACATGTCCTCCAGGTTCTGGTTCGACTTCTCCAACTCCTCACGCAGCGCCTGTGCGCGTTCCTTTTGCAGAAAGCTGTGCCGCTCATCGAGCTCCAGGTTGAAGTTCGACACCAGGGTGTAGATGGCCACCAGCAACAGCAGGAGACCTTGGGGGATCTCGATGACCTGATAGACAGCAGGCCTGTCGCTGTGTGCCCACAGGGTGAACACATACACGCCCAGGATGAACAGGGATGAGCAGACCGCAAAGCGAAAGCGCAAACGCTGAACGAGGTTGCCAAACACCATCACCGGCACCAGCCCACCCCGATAGATGGGCAGTTGATCGCTGTGGGAGGCCAGCATCACCGCACCAAGCGATGCCGCCACGGCCATGGTGCCGATCATGGCGACGAAGTCGGTGAACCAGGGCGGCATGCTGCTCACCCACCATTCTCGATACAGGCAACCGATCAACACCAAGGTCAGCACGAAAGGCGTCAGCACATACAGGCGCACGGCCACAGCGAACTCAAACACGTCGGGCACCATGTAGCGGTCCGACACGAGAAAGAGGTTGAACAGCACCAGCGCCATCAGGGCCGTCAACAGGATGTGGTTGAGCCTCTGACGGCCGTTGAGCGCGGCAAAGTTCCTGGCCTGCTGGGCATCCAATCGGGCACCGGCAGTGTGTTGCACCATCAACTGGCGCAGCGAGGCCATCACGTTGATCGGCTGGGTGCGGATCATGTCTGACGCACCTCGGCATCTGCCAGATGGCCTGTCGGCAGGCTCGCCTGGAGCAGCGCAGGAACCTGTGCCATCTTGTCAGCTGGGTTGGCCACGGCCACGCGGTTGCGGCCCGCTGCCTTGGCCTGGTAGAGCGCCTCGTCTGCTTCGCTCAGCAGCATGTGGTGTGTCTCGTGCCGATCAGGCTGCCGCACGGCCAGGCCAATGCTCACGGTCACCACGGGCATGCACGATGAGCCCTCATGCGGCAAGGCCCGGGCTTCGAGCGCCCTGCAGATGCGCTCAGCCACCTGCAAGGCCGTCTCGGCATCGCCGCCACCCAGTACCACGGCGAACTCTTCACCACCCCAGCGCGCCAGCAGATCCACCGGCTTGCGAAGGCAGCCCCCGACGACCTCGGCCACGAGCCGCAAGCAACGATCTCCTGCCTGATGACCATAGCGGTCATTGAAGGCCTTGAAGTGGTCCACGTCGATCAGCAGCAAGGCCAGATCACGCCGAGGGGCTTGCGCATCGGCCGCCCAATGCTCGGCCAGGAACTCGTCGAAAGCCCGGCGATTGGCGGCACCTGTCAGCGCATCGGTTCGGGCCATCTCGTCGAGCTTGCGGTTGGTCTCGTTGAGCGAAGCTCGCAAGGCCTGCTCGCGCAAGGCCAGCAAAAACGCTTGCCGGTCGTTGTACTCGCGGGTATAGCAGGCGTAGAGCGCGAACACAATGGTGGTCAGCAGCAACAGCGTCGAGCCCAGCCGCACCGTGCCGATCACATCCACCACGTCGATCACCACAAAGCCATGCACGCACATCACCATGGCCGAGAGCAACACCATGGGCCAAAAGCGTGTGAACACGGCCACGAACACCACCACGATGATCAGCTCCACCACCTTGGTGAAGGCCGTGGCATTGACGCCCGATTTGGCCAGCACCGCCACGATGCTGCTGGCCACGAAGGCCACCAGCACGATCATCCATTCATTGAGTTGCGGCAGGCTCATGCGGTGCAGGATCACCACCGAGACGAGCATGAAAGGCGCATACACACCCAACCTGAGCTTCACGGCCAAGCCGAATTGCTCGGGCGTCATCAGGTAGTCGGCCACCAGAATGGCGCCGAACACCACGATGGAGATGAGACTGGCCAGGATCAGCTTGATGGTCCGCTCATCGGCATGTGCCAGTACGAACGCGCGCTCCAACGGCGCCGGGAAGCGCAAAAAGCGGAAGCCCTCAGACAGGGTCCGCTCGACCAGGTTCTGATCGTGACAGGAGAGGTCGTTCTTCAAGAATGCGCCGTCTTTTCATACCGAAATCCAGACAATGTTATCGGCGAGATGACGCGAACGGCCCCAGGGATGATGCGTGCTTGGCACCGGGCCCATCGCACAAAAAAAGCCAAACCGTGACCAATGTCACACCCCAGGCCGTGCGCCCCGCCCAGCCCCGGCCTGAGACAGCAGCGCCGCCCCCTTGACCTGGGCGAACACGCGCATGCCGGTGCTCAAGCCCAGCTGCTCGCGCGAGCGCCGCGTGATGCGAGCCAGCAGGTGGGTGTCTTGCGCCAGCGCCAGGCGCAAGGTCACGCTGTCCACGCTGTCACCGCGGATATCGTCGATGCGCGCGGGCAGGATGTTCAAGATGCTGCTGTCCGTGGCCTGAGTCAGGCTGACGCTGACATCCCGAGCCAACACACGCACCCTGACCGGCTGCCCAGGCACCCCATCACACAGCCCGATCCACATCGGGTAGCCCGCCACCAGCAGGCGACTCAGGCCTTGCTGCGGTTCGTGCGTGGCCACCGTGGCCGACACGATGGCCGCAGCATCGTCCCATTGGCTCAGAGGCAGATCCAGTCGCGCAAACGTGGGCACCGCCGGCCCACTGGCCAGCACGCGCCCGGATTCCATGAGCACGAGGTGATCCGCCAGGCGTGCAGCCTCGTCGTGCGCGTGGGTCACATAGACCACCGGCACGCCGGCCTGCTTGTTGAGCCGCTCCAGATAAGGCAGCACTTCCGCCTTGCGTGCGGTGTCCAGTGCCGACAAGGGCTCATCCATCAATAGCAAGCGGGGGCTGGTCAACAGGGCGCGGGCAATGGCCACGCGCTGACGCTCGCCTCCCGATAGCCGGTCCGGCTTGCGGGCCATCAGGTGCCCAATGCCCAGCAGGGCCACGGCTTCCTCCATGCTCACGCGCTGCTGGTCCCGTCGCACACGGCGGCGGCCATAGTCCAGGTTGCCCTGTACGCTCAGATGCGGAAAGAGACTGGCCTCCTGGAAGACATAGCCAATGGGCCTTTGATGCGGCTTGACGAAGGCATGCCTGCCCACTGCGTCGTCCTGCCAGACATCGCCATTGAGCGCGACGCGCCCCCGTGCATGCTCCAGCCCAGCCAGTGCCCTCAGCAGCGTGGTCTTGCCGCACCCGGATGGGCCCAGCAGCACGCTCACACCGGCGCCCGGCAAGCGCAGGGACACATCCAGTGCAAAGCCAGGATAGCTCAGTTGCAGATCGGCTTGAATCTGGCTCACAGCACCACCTATCTACGCCTGTGGCCTAGCGCCGCAACGCGCCTTGCTCAACGCGACCGTTGAGCAAGTACAGCAGGAACATCACCACAAAGCCAAAGCCCACCATGCCGGCGGCCAGAACCTGAGCCTTGGTATAGTCCATGGCTTCCACATGCCCGTAGAGTGCCACCGACAACACGCGCGTGGCCCCCGGTATGTTGCCGCCGATCATCAGGACCACGCCAAACTCACCCACGGTGTGCGCGAAACCGAGCACGGCCGCCGTAAGAAGACCGGGCCTGGCAAGGGGCAAGGCCACCGACACGAAGCGGTCCCATGGCGCGGCCCTGAGCGTGGCGGCCACCTCCAGCGGACGCCGACCAATGGCCTCGAATGCCTGCTGAAGCGGCTGCACGACAAAGGGAAAGGAATGCAGCACCGAGCCCAGCACCAGCCCAGAAAAAGTAAAGGGCAACAGGCCCCAGCCCATCGACTGGGTGAATAAACCCAAAGGCCCATGCGGCCCCATCAACAGCAACAGGTAAAAGCCGATGACCGTGGGTGGCAGCACCAGCGGCAAGGCCACCACGGCGGCAACCGCACCTTTCAGCCTGGAACGCGTGCGCGCCAGCCACCACGCGATGGGCGTCCCCAGCAACAGCAGCAGCAAGGTGGTCAACGTGGCCAGACTGGCCGTCAACCTCAATGCCTGGAGATCATCGGTGTCCAGCACCATCAAAGCTCATACCCGTAGGACTTGATGAGGGCCTTGGCCTTGTCACCCTTGAGGTACTTCAGCAAGGCTGCGGCTGCCGCGCTGCCCTCGCCCTTTTTCAGCAAGGCCGCGTCCTGCAGGATCGGGGTGTACAACTTGGCCGGCACCACCCACCATGAACCGATGGCAGGCTTGTCGGGCGGCGCAACCTGAGACAAGGCCACGAAGCCGATGTCGGCGTTGCCCGTCGACACGAACTGGAAGGTCTGCGCGATGTTGTCGCCTTGAACGATCTTGGGCTGCAAGGACTCGTACAAGCCCAGCGCCTTCAGCGTCTCGACACCGGCTGCACCATAGGGCGCCAGCTTCGGGTTGGCCACAGCCAGGTGCGTGAAGCCACCCTTGCTCAGCACCTCGCCTTTGTCATCGACGACCCCGGCTTTGGCACTCCAGAGCACCAGCTTGCCTTTGGCATAGGTGAAGCTTTGCCCCTTGACGGCCAGGCCCTCGCCTTCCAGCTTCCTTGGCGTTTCGTCATCAGCGGCCAGCAACACCTCGAAAGGTGCGCCTTCCTTGATCTGCGTGTAGAACTTGCCCGTCGAGCCGGTGATGGCCACGGCCGTATGCCCGGTGTCAGCGGCAAAAGAGGCCGCGATCTTCTGGAAAGGCCCGGCGAAGTTGGCGGCCACGGCCACCTGCACTTCGTCCGCCAGTGCAGCGCCGCTCCAAACAGCGATGGCACAGACCACCCAACCCGCACGCTTGAACCACATCATCTCTGAACTCCTGCTTGCATTGACAACAAACCACGTGTCAACCGTGCTCAACCCAGCACAGACAAGATCACGCTGGAAGACTTGAAGATGGCGCAGGCACGTTGGCCGACCTGCAACCCCAAGGAACCCACCGACTCGCTGGTGACCACGGCCGTGACGGTCTTGCCTCCACCCAGGCTCAGGATCACTTCGGCATTGACCGGCCCCTCCACCACACGCTCGACGGCGCCCCACAGGTGGTTGCGGGCGCTGGTACGCAAGCCTTCGTCGGTCAGCAAGAGCACGGCCGAAGCCTTGACCAGGGCCACCACTTCCATGCCGATCGCCATGCCCAGTTGCTCCGCCGACTCACGCGTGATGACCGCCACCAATTCATTGTGCTGATCAAGCTTGAGGTAGACCTCGTAGTCCACCTCGCCTTCACGCAAACCGATGACCGTACAGGCCAGTTGATTGCGGGCACTGGTGCGCATGGCCATGCGACGCAGCAATTGCTGGAAGGCATGCACATCGCCCGCCTCAACAGCACCCCACTGCGCCATGAGGCGGTCCAGCGCCATCTGGTACTCGGCCTCGACTGCACGGTACAGGCCCACGACCTTGCGGCCATGCTCGGTCAGCAAAGTGCCGCCGCCATGCTTGCCGCCCGTGCTGCGCTCGACCAGGGGCTGATCCGCCAGGTTGTTCATGGCGTCCACGGCGTCCCAAGCTGCCTTGTAGGACAAGGGCACATGCTTGGCCGCCTGCGAGATGGAGCCATATTGATCGATGGCCTCCAGCAGCCGGATGCGGGTGTCGCCCAGGAAGGTCCCCACATCGGTCGAGACCTCCAGCTTGCCGACCAGTCGAGGCCCGGCCTGTTGGCCCAAGCGGGATGGAGGGGGACGGCGTGCTGAGGTCATCTTTCCGACAATTTTGTAGCGTTTACAACGAATATATACAACGTCAACCCTACACCTTGCTGATACGCATGGCCAACTTCATGGACGCTGCCGATACATGGCAACCGTGTTGTATATATTGTTTTATAACGCAAATGCTGTGCCACGCCCCTTGATCCATGCCGTCGTCCGGGCCAACAGTCAGAATGCCCTCATGAAAGTCAGCGCGCGCAACACCTTCCAGGGCACCATCTCGGCCATCCAGCCGGGTACCGTCAACGCGGAAATCAGCTTGAAGACGAAACGCGGCGACACGCTGGTCGCCGTGGTCACGGCCGGCAGCGTGAAATCACTGGGGCTGAACGTAGGCAAAGAGGTGGTCGCGCTGGTCAAGGCCCCCTGGGTGATGCTGGCCACCGGCCATGGCAAGCGATCCTTCAGCGCACGCAATCAATGGAAAGGCCAGGTCAGCACCTTGGTCAAAGGTGCGGTGAGCGCCGAGGTGGGTGTGACCTTGCCTGGCGGGACCGAGGTGTTCGCCGTGGTCACCAAGCAGGCAGTCAAGGAAATGAACCTGGCGCTGGGTAAAGAGGCCGTGGCCATCATCAAGGCCAGTGACGTGATCCTGGCCGTGGCGCGCTGATCTGACCGATATCAATTGGCAAAAACGGCCGGCGGCACCACCGTCGTGGGCAGGGCCCCGCCGAAAAGCACGGTGCCGCTGGCCTGCTGGATCTGCAATGTCCCGCCACCCGTGTCATTGGCAAACCGCACCAGCACACGCCGGCCGTCCGACAAGCTCACCTGCGCACCCGTCTGGCCCGCGGCGTCCGAGCGCACTGCGCTGCTGACGCTGCCGCCCGTTCCCATGATGTGCAGGAACAGCGTTTGCGTCCCGGCCGTGTCACTGACTTCAATCCGCTTGGGCTGGGTCAGCCAGGTGTCACCATCACTCAAGCTTGGTGAGGTGATCTGGTAGCTCAGGTCCGCAGGCGCCACACGATAGACATCCAGTTGATGCCCACCCGGCGCCATCACGGTCAGCCTGTCGCCACTGGCCGTGGCTGTGCCGGGCACGTTGAGCGTCCACACACGCTGTGTACCTGCAGCAGAGCCAACGCGGTCAAACACAATGAAGGTGGCAGGCTTGATGAACAGGAAGGCACGCTCGACCTGCGTGACCGCAGTCTTGCCCATGTACATCGGCGTGATCTGGGCCTGGCCATAACTGAACAGCGCGTTGTCCACCAAAGCCCTCATCTGGCAAGACTGCCCGAAGCCCTGCGCGATGGTCGAACCATTCTGGATGACGCGCACCAGGTTATTTTGCTCCTCACCTTGTTGGATGCCCGAGTGCGTATAGATGTTGGATGTCGGGGCAAGCCATTCGTCACGAAAGAGCTGAAACGCACCTTGATCACGGTGCGCATGGCTTTCGGTGTAGGGGCCGCAGGTGAACAAAGCGTAGGCCGCGCTCTTGTCGCCCCATGCGGAGCGCATGAAGAAATGCCCCGTACCCTCACCCCAGTAGGCGGTAGACAAGTCACGCTGCCGAACAGCCGGCAAGCCCTGGACTGCATACAAGTAATCGGCGAACAGCTCAAAGCCATTGGCGATCTGCGGCAGGCTCGACGCATCCAACACCGACTTGGCCGCACCTGACATACGCTCCTGAGGGTACAGCGCACCCAGTGCCAACAGGTATTCTCGGTGGTAATCGAACAAAGACACAGACGAATCGCGAGACTGATCACCGATGGCAGCGAGCCGGTCCAGCGTCGGCACCATGGCGTGCAGCATCCAGGCTTGAGACGCCTTGGTGTGCGGCGTCAGGTCGGCAAGACGCTCACCTGTTGAACGCTCCCACCAGTCATAGAGCTGGAACAGGTTCTTCATGGCGGTGCCGTAACCCGTGCCCTCGCGCGAGCCGCCACCAAGCAGATCCCGGTTGAAGGTCGGCACCAACTCGGCGGCGATCTTGGCCTGTCGAAATTGCGTGCGCCATGCAGAGGCCTGCGTGTTCTCCCCATCGGTTGCCAGGCCCAGCAGCATCGTGGCCTTGAGGAAGGAGTAGTAGTAATTATTGGATGGATTGCTGATCGACCATCCCGACCAAGGCATGACCTTGCCACCCCAGCTCGCATGCACGGGGTCCCATACATTGGCCACAGCCTGGTTCATGTAGGCCACCCAACGTGTGCGCTGAGAGGCCGTCAGCCTGGCATTGCACCAGTCATAGACCAGCGCCACGTCGCCCACGAGCGGGCCGACATCCAGGTAACTGTCATGGGCGACGGTGGGCGCCTGCCCCGCTTTGATCAAAGCCTCCTCGCCAGCCAAAAAGGCATCCGCCTTGGAGACGGCAAAGTCCGCGTACCGGGTCTGCCCCGTTATCTGGTACATCAAGGCGGCAAACCAGGCCTGGAAGGCATAGTTGGTCCCGGCATGTGCCAACTCGCTGTCGACCATGGCCTGAAAGCGCGTGGCTGCAGGCACCTTGCTGCTCAACTGCTGCTGCAGGCTCGTCAGGTAGCCTGCCTGGTTCAGCAAGACCTTGGGATGCTGCGTGGGGACAATAGGCTCGCCGGACACCCCGCTGGGTGAGCCCCCATCAGATGGCGCTGCGCTGTTGTTGCCAGCACCGCCACCTCCGCATGCTGGTAGCAAGGCCGCCAGCAAAGCCAGCGCCCCCAGCCTTCTTACCCCCCAGATTCGCATTTGCACGGCGATGTCCCCTTGTTTTTGTCAGACCATGCCTCATTGTCAGGCGCGGCAGGAAGGGCATCGCAACAAACTGCATCCACGGCAATCACATGGCGCTTGTGCCTTGTGGATCTGACCAGAACACACCTGTGAGCAACTCAGGCAGTCGCTCCGGCCCCATGCGGAAACCGCAGGCCTGCGGGTGCCCACCGCCGCCCATGGCCTCGGCCAGCGGGATGGTGTTGTAGCCCGCAACCGCACGCAAGCCCACCTTGACCGTACCGTCCTTGGACACCGACCACAGCAAGGCAAAGCTGCCGCATTCAGCGGACAACATATTGCCCACCTCGCTGGTGAAGGCGCCGGGGCAGTTGACCATCAGGCCTTGCTGACCATTGAAGGTGATGGGCGAGGCACCTTGCGAGATGTCCTTGCACAGGCTCAGGAACTTCTCGTTCATCGCCGTGCCCCGCTGTTGGAACTGGGCCACCTGCTCGGGCTTGAATGCCGCGATCTCGGCCCATCGGGTGAAATTGTCGGGCTCCTCCATGTCCAGGGCGGACAGGAAGGCTGCGCTTTCCGGGTAGGCCCAGGTCCACAGGTCCCGGTCCTGGATGTAGCGGATCAGCTCAGGCACGGGCTGCTCAGGGTGAAAGAACTTCCAGGCCAGCATCGCGCCGGACTGCGTCATGTCGAAATGCACAGCGCCGCAGCGACACTGGAAGCGCCCCAGCTTGTCGGCCGCACTCTTGTGATGATCGAGCAAGACCAGCTTGGCCGCGCGCTCGTCGATGCCCTGCATGATGGGCTCATCGAACGAGAAATCGAGGATATAGACCGCACGCCCCGCCAAAGGCGGCAACTCGGCCACATCGTTGATCTTGCCGTGTGTCACGCCCAGGTATTCGCCCTGCCCTTCGAAGTACAGCCACGCCGCCAATGCGGCACCAAAGCCGTCCGGGCACTTGCCGTGGTAGACGACCAGCGGGTTGGGGTCGGTCTTGGCAGGCGCAACGGCCAGACCGGGCAAAGAGGTGAAAAGACCTGTGCTCACGTCATGCGTGACCCATTTTTTGTGGGCCGAAATCTAGGATGCCCCATGTTAGTGGGAGTTACCCCTGCGGCATCGCCTCATGACGCGTGAAGAATTCACGCATTTCAGGCCTGGGACCGAACAGCCCAGCACTCGGGGGATGGCAAGGTGCATCAGGCAAAGGCTACGATTCGTTACATGTCAATCACAGCGCCCTGACACTGTCCATCAGATGGCGGCGCGCACGAAGTCGAACGAGTTGCCCCCATGAACGCCATCCGTCCCATTGCCCTGGCCGCTGCCCTGCTGGTTTCCACATCCGCTTTCGCCGAGAACCTCGTCGTCAATGGCTCGCTGACTGGCGCCATCATCAACAACGGCGTCCCCACTGGCTGGACCATCTTCGAAGGCACGCCCGACACGATGGACGCCCACAACAACGTCGGCGTGACAGGTCAGCTTCGCTTTGGCGCCACCCCCACGGCCTCGACCGATGGCGGCACCTGGGTCGGTCTGGGCGCCTACGGCTCTTATATGGAACGCTTCGGCCAGACCCTGACAGGGCTGCAAGTGGGCCAGCAATACACCGTGTCCTGGGAAGCGGGTAATTTCGGCTACACCTATGGCGCCGTCAGCTACCTGGGCAGCAACGCCATCAGCGTGCAGCTCGACGGCGTGTCCATCGGCTCGGGCGACCAGATCTCGCTGGGGTCGAGCTGGTACAACCAGTCGCTGACCTTCGTCGCCTCGGCGTCCAGCCAGCAACTGTCCTTCATCCTGGCCTCTCCCACTCAGAAGGCCTATATGTCGATCGACGGCATCTCTGTCCAGACCACCGCCGTGCCCGAACCCGGCACCTGGGCCTTGATGGGACTGGGCCTGTGCGGGGTGATCGCTGCGGCGCGTCGACGCGCCTGAGCCGATCCGCGGAACAATGTCACGAAACTGCCTCATTTCGAGGCAACCCAGGGTGCTTCCCAGGGGGCGTGACAATTACCAAGCGCTTGCCAACAAACTTATCCACAACTTACGGGGATAAGTTCAGAACTTCTGGCGGCTGGCATCGACCCGCAGGCATTCTCCAGACAAGGTCCAGCCCTCCTTGCCTCCCATCTGACCGGGTGAGGACATCGTCAGCGAACCGATCATCCGATCGAAGACGTAGTTGCGCACGCCTCCGTCCGTGCTGCTGCGCGTGACCACGATGCGCTGCCTGCTGAACTGGACGACATTGCCCAAAGGGTTGCCGTCGGTCTCGTACACCGCACGACGCGCATCGCTCAAGTAGAAATACAGCACCTGCACGGTCTCTGGTGCACGGGCCATGTGCAGCTCGCAGCGCAAGGCCACGGCACCGGGATCCAGATCGGGCTTGGGCACAGGTACCTGCGCCATGGCAGCGGGTAGCCAGCCTCCTCCCAGCATCAGCGCACCAGCAAGCCAGCGCAAGGCATTCGTGTTCATGGCAGGATGCTAGCTTGACGCCACGCCCCACACACCCGTACCAACCCGCCTTCACGGCGCTAGCTTCCCCATGAGTTGCGCACGCCCCAACCACATATGCCCCCTGTGCGGCGGCCCGAATGCTTGCGCGCCAGCCGTCAGCGGCTCGCTCGACACGCCTTGCTGGTGCCGCCAGGCCACGTTCAGTCAGGCTTTACTGGAACGGGTACCAGCCGAGCAAAGAGGTCTGGCCTGCATCTGCGCGCGTTGTGCGGGCTTCCATGTGGATAGCCTGACGGCCGGAGGCCAGCCCACCTCGGCCACCGAAACCTGACGACGGCCGGGCTGGCAAGCGCCAGTACCACGACTTGTTTACAACAAAAGACGATAAGGGCATGAACCGCACTTTTGCACACTGCATATCATCGGTGCGCCATGCAGAATCACCGTGAAACAGCTCAAGGTAGCCGTTGAAAACGTCGTGCGTCAGCGCCAATTTTCTAGGCACTTCTCGCCAAATCAAAAGGCCACCTGATCATCATTATTCGCCCCGTCCTTACATCTGGTTACGAAATGCGACGGATGGACACGTCCGCGGCAATATTTCGTCAACGCACGGCCGATAAACTGTTCATACGCCAGGTGTCGCAATTTTCTGATTTGCATCGCGCCTTCTGGTCGAAAATCCATGCAACACCTCTCCTATCATCCTACGCGCCTTTGACAGGCCAACGATCGGCTGTTTCCTGCCTATCGACATCAGGAAATCCGGAAATATCAGGGCTATTTTTTCCCTGCTTTTTCACCGATCAAATTCAAAAAGTCTGATTTCGTTCATTTGAAACGCTTTTCCCGTCCGGAAAAATGTGTTGGCGCCAGGCATGCCTTTTGAAAATAGGCGCCCCCGCTTAAAGGTTGAGTATGTCCAATCAAGCCGATAGCCCCGTTGTAAGCCCCGTTCACAAGCGTGCCGGCCTGGCTTATGGCAACTTGCTGCACGAAACCCGCTCCATCATCGTCGTCAAGCCACTGTCGACGGCGGCCCGGAGATCCGTGGCGCCAATCCGGCCAATACCTTCACCGATTCAACAAGCACGGTGCGCAACTACACCTATGACGCCAGCACCGGTGCCGTTGACAACTTTGGCGCCTGCATCTGGCTGGACCTCCGCCAGAACATCACCGTGGCCGACAACGTCTTCCACGACTGCACCAACGACATCTTCGGCAAGTCCACCAACGATGGGGACTTCGCCATCAGCGGCAACCGCATCTACGGCAATGGCGTGGTGGGCAATGTGCACGAGCACAACAGCTACACCGAGAGCGTGAACATCACCTATGAGTTCAACCGCTTCGAGGAATTGCGCGGCGGCGCCCACTCGATGGACCTGGTCGAGGCGGAAGACTTCTATGCCTTCCTCTCCACCGTGCCTGCCTGAGCGCCTACCGCCCGGCCTTCGTCTACAGCAACATCATCGTGAAGGACGGCGGCACCGGCGGGCAACTCTTCCTGATCTCGACCACCAACGAGGCGGCCGAAATCTGGAACAGCGTGCTCTGCTTTGCCTCGACGGTGGCCAGCCCCAGCCCGCGTGCTACCAGCGAAGTCAACACCTCTTACTGCACAGCAGGCGGCATCGTGGATCTGGGTAAGAACTGGGCCGCCAGCGCCATTGCCGACTCCGCCCCCTCCCACACGGTACCCAGCACGGTGACGGGCTGGGCCAACCTGATCAAGGGCAGCCGCCTTGCCCGTGGACAGCAGCTTCGTGCCCCTGAGTGGATCGGCCATCGTGGACGCGGCCCAGGCCGACCTCGGCGCGGCGGCGGCCTACCCAGCTCAATTCCAGATGAATACCGTGACATTCTCCGGCCAGGCCCGCACGACTTTTGGTTCAAGCAAGGACATCGGCGCCGTCGAGAGAATGAGCAACTGAACCTCCTGTTACGGGACCATCACCTTGTGGTGGTACTCTTTAGCAAGCAACCCAGCCGCTCCGGCTGGGTTTCTTCTTGTGGGCTGGCCTAGCAATCAGGCAATTGCAACAAAAAGAACATTCGCGGGCAAACCTGATTTGAATTGGTATGGCATCCATATGCGACAAATATCACGGACGGATCTTCCAACTTGCACCAGCTTGGCGCATAAATTGTGAATCAATACACCAATTTCACCATTTGAAATGGGTTTCGTCTGATTTCCGCGCCCGCACTGATTTACATCTCGCCACGTCATGTCACCAGTCCGAACCCCTTTGAAAAACGTTCATCCCTAGAATTCAAATCATGGTGAAGCGGGAAGCAGCTCTTGTTTTCAACCCATCCCGGGAAATGCGCACCAAATTGCCCTCAAATTCAGCGACTTGAACATGCAACAAACTTCACGCTCCAACGCCAAATCCAGCGATATTTCCCTCACCCATATTGTCAAAGGTTGCATGGTCATGTTGGCCATGTGCGCGCCTTTCGCGGTTCACGCACAATCGGCGGCTTGCGTACCGGGTTCCGGCACCGACTATCAGGTCGGCACCGGCACCGGGCAGCTCGCCACGCTGGACCTGGTCCCCTGGGACAAGCTCAAGGCCGGTGACACCGTTCGTATCTTCTACAAAGACACGCCCTACTACGGCAAGTTCATGATTTCGGGCAACGGCACCGCCGCTGCCCCTATTCGCGTTTGCGGCGTCAAGAGCGCCACCGGCCAACGCCCCATCATTGATGCCAAGGGCGCCATCTCTCGCAAGGGTCTGGCTTACGGCAACATCCTGCACGAGACCCGCTCGATCATTGTGGTCAAGCCCCTTTCGACCGCAGGCTGGACGGCCTACCCGACCTACGTTCAGATTGATGGACTGGAACTGCGTGGCGCCAACCCCTCCAACACCTTCACCGATTCCACCGGCACCGTTCGCCCCTACGAGACCTTCGGCGCCTGCATCTGGGTTGACCGCGGCCAGAACATCACGATCGCCGACAACATCATCCACGACTGCACCAACGGTCTCTACAGCAAGTCGACCAACGATGGCGACTTTGCCGTCACCAAGAACCTGCTGATCAGCGGCAACTACATCTATGGCAACGGCGTCGTAGGCGATGAGCACGAGCACAACGTCTACATGGAAAGCGTGAACATCACTTACGAGTTCAACCGCTTCGAAGCGCTGCGCTCGGGTGCCATGGGCAACGCCATCAAGGACCGCTCGGCCGGTACCGTGATCCGCTACAACTACATCAGCGGTGGCGCCCACTCCATGGACCTGGTG
>Ga0194137_10000196_pt1 | contig 41821 bp, 52 predicted proteins | sample TARM_MetaG_T3_14_FD_134025 | JGI IMG/M metagenome (GOLD analysis project Ga0194137, IMG submission 134025) | Freshwater microbial communities from Pennsylvania, USA, analyzing microbe dynamics in response to fracking - TARM_MetaG_T3_14 (version 2) | ecosystem: Environmental > Aquatic >... | reverse complement strand
CAGGGCGATGTCGGCCCGCTCATAGGTCGTGAAGCGCTTGTCGCAGGACAGGCAGCGGCGCCGGCGCCGCTGCCTGTCCTGCGACAAGCGCTTCACGACCTATGAGCGGGCCGACATCGCCCTGCCCTCAGTCGTCAAGAAGGACGGACGGCGCGCCGATTTCGACGCCACCAAGCTGCGCGCCTCCATGCAGCTGGCCTTGCGCAAGCGGCCGGTCAGCGTCGAGCAGATCGACGCGGCCATCAACCGCATCGAGGAAAAGCTGCTCGCCAGCGGTGCGCGCGAAATCGCGTCCACGCGCCTGGGCGAGTTGGTCATGCGGGAGCTCAAGCGCATCGACAAGGTCGCCTATGTGCGCTTCGCTTCCGTCTATCGTAGCTTCGAGGACGTCGACGAGTTCCGCCAGTTGATCCGCGAGATCTGACCCTGGGTTGACCCTATCTCCCTTGGAGGGGGACGCAGGGGGATGCCCCCGCCTCCCTCCCCCGTCGCTCCGCCCAAAGCAGGAAAGACGTCACGGTCGGCGGTTTCTAGAGTTCGTTCCGTCAGCAACGAACCCAGGGAGCCGCCATGAACCGCATCGTCAACAACACCCGCCGCCAAAGCCGTGGGTTCACCCTTGTCGAACTTTGCGTCAGCGTCGGCATCTGCGCCGCCCTGATCGGCCACGCCGTGCCTGCCATGGGCAAATGGCGCCAGGAACAAAAGCTGCGCATGACCGCCGAAACGCCGGGCGACGACCCGCGCCTGGCCCGCAGCGAGGCGGCCCGCCTGGGCGACTCGGTCTATCCGCGTCAGCGACAAGGGCGCCAATGCATGCTATGTGATGTACATCGGCAGCCGTGATGGCTGCGACTGCTGCGACGGCCGGGCCGTCTGCAAGAAGTCTGGCAGCGCCATCATCAAGGCCGAATGGCTGCCGGCAACCCAGCCGGTGCGCCTGAGCAGCAATGCCGAGACGTTGCAATTCCAGCACCGCCAGGGCCTGGTCACCCAGACCGGCAGCATCGACCTCGGCATTGGCGGCGGCCAGACCATCCGCCAGGTCGTGGCCATCACCGGCCACGCGCGCAGCTGCTGTATAGGCACCCACAAGGTGGGCGGCATGGCCAAGTGCGCCTGACTGCCCCTCATTCGTGGTGGATGCCGACCGGCGGCGCCGTTCGCCAGACGAACGGTAATTGTAACAACGGGTGACCGTGAACTGCTGCCGAAAATCGGCCCATGCGCACCTGCCCACGCCCGCGAAGTCCCGGCTTTTCTCTGATCGAGCTGATGGTCGCGCTGGCAGTGGCCGGCATTCTGGCTGCCATCGCCTATCCCGCCTATACCTCGCACATGCAGCGTGCCCGCCGTGCCGACGCCATATCGGCGCTGACGGCGGTCATGCAGGCCCAGGAGCGCTTCCGCAGCAATTCGGCCACGTACGCATCCACGGTCGGGGCGCTGGGCATCGACATCACGCGGATCACGCCCCTCTACGACGTCAACCTCGCCGGCGTCGGCCCGGACGCGACCTTCGACGTGGGCTATGCGGCAACGGCCACACCGATCGCCGGCGGCAAGCAGGCGCTGGATGTGACCTGCAAGACCCTGACGGTGACCCTGGTGGGCTCGACGCCGCAGTACTCGGCGACGGGTGACCCCAGCAACAGCGGCTCCGACAGCAACACCACCAACGAATGCTGGCCCCGATAGCCATGAAGACCCGTTTTCAGGCCCTGAAGGCGCGCACAACCGGTCTGACGCTGATCGAAATCCTGGTGGGCCTCAGCGTGCTCGGCATCATCCTGGCGGTGGCCATTCCTTCTATGGCCGACCTGCTCGAAAAGCGCCGCGTGACGGCCGCTGCCGAGGAAGTGGCCGGCATCATCACTTATGCCAAGGCGGAAACCGTCGTCAACAACTCCCAGCTCTTCGTTCGATTCGATCCGCACTCGAGCATGAGTTGCGCGATGGTCGTGACATCAGGCTCCTCCAATTCGTGCCGTTGCTACCGCCCAGCCGACGACCTATGCCCCAACACAAGTTCCAGATCCTTGCGGCTGTTCCAGCTTCCCAAGTCGCATGTGAGCTTCAAGGCCTTTGCAACCCAATGGGCGGCGGGCGCCAACTACATCCGCTTCTCTCGCGAGCAGATGGAGCTCGATACCCAGGGCTTCGAGGTGGATGTGATGGGGCTGAGCAAGGGCTACACGCTGAGGGTTAAAGTGAATACCGTCGGCCGCGTCAGCATCTGTGCGCCGAAGGCGGCGAGGAATCCTGCGGCGGGTGTTCCGTTTGCCCAGATGACTGGATACCCGATATGCTGAACGTGGACTTGGCCAGGGCGCGCCCAGCCCAGCGCGGCGTGGGCTTGGTGGAGCTGATGGTGGGCATCACCGTCGGCCTGATCGTCACGGCTGGCGCCACCGTCGTGGCCACCCGGCAGATCAACGAGCACCGCCGTCTGATGCTGGAAGTGCAGATGCAGCAGGACTTGCGCGTCGCAGCCGACCTGCTGCAGCAGGATCTGCGTCGCGCCGGCTATCGCGGCCTGCCCGCCAACGGCGTCTGGGAGCCGGAGCGCGATGGGGGTGCCACGCCCGCCAAGCCGGCAGCCTCCAGCCCCTACGTCCAGGTCAGCCAGGGTGCGGACGGCGCAAGCCTGTTCTACCGCTACGCGATATTCAGTTCGGCCACCAACAAGGTGAATCAAAGCAACGTGCTGGCCGGCAAGGAGCAATTCGGCTTCCGCCTGAACACAGAGACCCAGGGGCTGGAGTTTGCGTTGGGCCTGCTTGCCGACGGCAGCCCGAACTGGCAGCCCATCACCGATCCCGCGGTGATCACGATCACCAACTTCACGCCCGTCATCGTGACGCAGCGGATCTCGCTCGCCGGGCTGTGCGACCCCTCCTGCACGAATGCCGGGAACTGCCCCACCCAGGATGTGCGGCTTGTCGACATCACCATCCAGGCCGTCTCCAAGTCCGACCCCGCCGTCAAGCGCACCCTGACCGTCAGGGAAAAGCTGCGCGCAGACGATGTCAGCGGGGTATGCCCATGAAGCAAGCCCGCCTCAGTCCTGTCGCGCGGCGCCAGCGCGGTGCCGCCACGCTGGTCGTGGTGATGGTGCTTTTCCTGGTGATGGCCCTGCTGGCGGCCTATGCCAACCGCAGCCTGATGTTCGAGCAGCGTATCGCCGGCAGCTATTACCGCGCCAGCATGTCCCAGGAAATGGCCGAGGCGGGCGTCGAATGGACGGTGGCCATGCTGAATGGCACAGGCATCGACGCCACTTGCACGCCCGTCGCCACCGGGGGTACGCGCTTCGTCGACCTCTACCTCAATGTCTCGGCTGACGATCGTGCCACCACGCCCAAGGTTACCGGCACCATTGCGGGCGGCAGCCGGGCGAATCTTGCCGCCGACTGCGCCTCCAACGGGACGAGCCTGGTCTGCCGCTGCCCTCAGCCCAACACCCGGACGGCCCAACCCGCCACGGTTCTCTCTGGCGCCCTGATCCCCTCCTTAGGTGCCGCCGTGGGCACCGACTCCGTGCTGCATTACGGCAGCTTCCTCGTGGACGGCTATGGCTGCACGGACAGCAGCATCGACAACTGCGCCACCGCCGACTCCGAAACGCGCAGCCTGAATACCACGGCCACGACGCTGCAGAAGACCTCGGTCGCCTTCATCGGCGCGGTGCCCTCGTCGCCTGCTGCACCCTTGATCGTCAAAGGCAGTCTGACGACCTCGGGCGCCGGCGGCTTGGGCCTGCACAACACCGACCCGCGCTCGGCCGGTCTGCTCGTCGTGTCAGGCGGCAACCCGCCGGTGCTGAACGACGATCGCATGGACAGTGTGCCGGGCACGCCGCCGGACCAGGCGCGCATCTTCGGCGACAGCAAGCTGCTTGAGTGGCAGGGGCAAGACGCAGACGGCAACATCCGTTTCTTCCGCAACTTCATGGGCATGGCGCCGTCGAGCTATCCCAAGCATCCGGCAGCGCGCCTCGTCACCTGCGGCTCGGCCGCCGATTGCGGGACCGATCTCGTCAATGCCTTCAATGCCGGCAAGCGCCTGCTGACCATCGACACGGCCATGGGCATCAGCGGCAATGTGACCATCGGCACGGTAGCCGCGCCGGTGCTCATCGTCGTGAACGGCAATGTCAACATCGACGGCCCGATGCAGTTGAACGGCATGCTGGTGGTGCTGGGCAAACTAACCTGGACCAACAACACGCCGACCGCCTCGCAGATCACGGGCATGGTGCTGGTGCAGGGCGATATGGACGCCAACGGTCGCATGGACATCGTCTACCAGCAATCCATTGCCAACGAACTGCGCAACCGCCTGGGCAGCTATGTGCGCGTGCCGGGCGGCTGGATCGACGGCGCCTATTGACCGAGCTGGCCATGTTCACGCCCCTGAATTCATCAACCTCCCGCCGAGCGATGCGTCGCCAGCGCGGCGTCACCCTCATCGAGGCCCTGGTCGCCCTGCTGGTGATGTCATTCGGCATGCTCGCGTTGGTCGGCCTGATGAGCAATCTGCGCCGCGGGGCCGATCTGGCCAAGCAACGCAGCGAGGCCATGCGCATCGCGCGAGCCGAGCTGACCACGATGAGGACCTTCTCGCAGCGGACCCGAACCGGCGTGACGCCCGCGACGGTGACAACCTATTCGGACATCGTGTCCCAAGGTCCCGTCGCGCGCACGCCGCCCGACTCCAACACCACCTACAACGTCCAGCGCTTCGTGACGCCGTTGCCCGACGACAGCGCCCGACAGATCCGCGTCACGGTGAGCTGGACGGACCGCGCCAACGAAACGCAGTTCGTCAACCTGGACACGGTGGTCGCTGCCGTCGACCCCTTCTTCAACGTGGTCGTGGGCTTCACGCCGCCGGCCGGTCCGGTCACCCAGCCGTCCAACAGGCATCCGGCCATTCCGACCGGCGCCAAGAAGCTGAACGACCAGATCAGCGCCTTCTATCCGGACCGGGCCAGCAACCTCATCTGGATCTTCAACAACCTGACCGGTGTCATCACGGGCAAATGCACCAATGCTGCCGGCATCCTGCAGTCGGTGCTCGTTGCGGCCGATGTCGACAGCTGCAAGAACAACTTGGTGGGGAACAACACGGTGGGCTATCTGCTCAGCGGCGTCATCCGCTTCTCCTACACCGACCCGCCCAACCCGACCTCACCCGGTGGCACCGCCATTCCGCTGGGGCCGATGGCCCTCGTTGCCGGCAATTACTCCCTGCCCCATCTCGACGGCCAGGGGGCGCCGGTTTTCAGTGGCGGTAACCTGGTGCTGGACAGCTTTGCCGCCACGCCGCCCACGCCGCCGCCGGATTGCTTCCACGACGCACCCAGCGCCGCGCCCAGCGCCCAGCCTTTCGTCACCTACAACTGCATCGTCTACCCTGACCCCGTCACCAAGGTCTGGTCGGGCAAACTGATCCTGACGGGTCTCAGCGTGGGCACGACGGCCGCCGACTACCGCGTCTGCCGCTACAGCGCCGACTACAACGGCAACGGCAGCATGTTCTCGGCAGACTTCAAGCGCCTGGAGAACGAGGAACATCCGGAGGTCTATGGCAGGGTCAGCACCTCCCTGACGCGCCAGAACTTCCTGGTCATCCGCGGTGACACGAGCTGCCCGACGGCGCCCGCCATCGACTTCAGCGCGAGCGTGTTCGCCGACTACTCGACCCTGCAACTGCAGCCCTGATCGCTGGCTAGACTGCCCGCATGAATTCGCCCGCCATCACAGCGGCGCTGCGGCGAGCGCTTGCGCTGGCAGAGCAGGCCATCGGCCTCACCGATCCCAATCCGCGAGTCGGCTGCGTCATCCTTGCGGCTGACGGCCGCGAGCTGGGCACGGGCCACACCCAGCCCGCCGGTCAAGCCCATGCGGAGATCATGGCCCTGCGCGATGCCGCCGCGCGAGGCCATGATGTGCGGGGCGCGACCGCCATCGTGACGCTGGAGCCCTGCTCGCATCACGGCCGCACGCCGCCCTGCTGCGATGCGCTGATCGCGGCGGGCATCGCACGCGTCGTCGCCGCAGTCGAGGACCCGAATCCTCAGGTGGCCGGCCAGGGCCTGGCGCGCCTGAAGGCCGCGGGCCTCCAGGTGGAGCTGGCCGACGCGACCATCGCCGAGGCGGCCAGCGAGCTCAATATCGGCTTCTTTTCGCGCATGCGCCGCAGCCGGCCCTTTGTACGGCTGAAGTCGGCCATTTCGCTGGACGGCCGCACCGCCCTGCCCGACGGCCGCAGCCAGTGGATCACCTGCGAAGCCGCCCGCACGGACGGCCACGCCTGGCGCCGCCGCGCTGGGGCCGTGCTGACGGGCATAGGCACCGTGCTGGCCGACGACCCCCGCATGGACGTGCGCCTGGTGCCCACGGCGCGCCAGCCGCTGCGCATCGTGCTCGACCCGCAAGGGCGCATGCCCTCTGGCGCCCGCATCCTGCAGCCGCCCGGCGAGACCCGCATCATCGGCGGCGGTCGGCCGGACCTGGCCGCGCTAATGGCCGAACTCGGCGCCCAGGGCATCAACGAACTGCATGTCGAAGCCGGCCCGACGCTGTCCGGCGCCTTCCTCGACGCCGGGCTGGTTGACGAGCTTCTCATCTACCAGGCACCCATGCTGATCGGTGAAGGCCGGCCGCTCGCGGCGCTGGCCCCGCTGGCCGGTCTGGGCGAGGCCAGGCGCTGGCGCTTCGTCGAGTCCACACAAGTCGGCCAGGATCTGCGCCTTCGGTTCCGTCCAACCTAGGGTCGCCACCTACAATCGCCGGCTATGCCCATCTCCCCTATTCCCGAGCTGGTGGCCGAGATGGCCGCGGGCCGCATGGTCATCCTCGTCGACGAGGAAGACCGTGAAAACGAAGGCGATCTCGTGCTCGCGGCCGACCGGGTCACGCCCGAGGCCATCAACTTCATGGCCAAGTTCGGCCGCGGCCTGATCTGCCTGACCCTGCCGCGCGAACATTGCGAGCGCCTGCAGCTGCCGCCGATGACGCGGCGCAACGGCACCCAGCATGGCACGGCCTTCACCGTCTCCATCGAGGCCGCCTCCGGCGTCACCACCGGCATCTCGGCCGCCGACCGCGCCCGCACCGTGCAGGCCGCCGTCGCGCCGGACGCCAAGGCCAGCGACCTCGTCCAGCCCGGCCACATCTTCCCGCTGCAGGCCCAGGACGGCGGCGTGCTGATGCGCGCCGGCCATACCGAAGCCGGCTGCGACCTGGCCCGCATGGCCGGCCTGTCGGCCACCTCGGTGATCTGCGAGATCATGAAGGACGACGGCACCATGGCCCGCCTGCCGGACTTGGAGATCTTCGCCGCCGAGCATGGCCTGAAGATCGGCACCATCGCCGACCTCATCGAATACCGCAGCCGCAACGAGAGCCTGATCCAGCGCGTCGCCCAGCGCCGCCTGAACACCGCCCAGGGCGAGTTCGACTGCCAGATCTTCACCGACCGCACCGGCGCCACCCACCTCGCCCTGAGCCACGGCCAATGGACGGCCGCCGACGAAGTGCTGGTGCGCGTGCACGAGCCGCTGTCGATCATGGACCTGCTGGAAGCCGGCTCCTGCGGCCACTCCTGGGGCCTGCCCGCGGCCCTGGCCGCTATCAAGGCCTCCCCGGCCGGCGTCGCCGTGCTGATGAACTGCGGTGAAGACGCCGCCGGCGTGCTGGCTCGCGCCCAGTCCGAGAAGGCCACGCCGGCCGGCAAAAGCGCGATGGACCTGCGCACCTATGGCGTCGGCGCCCAGATCCTGAAGTCCCTGGGCGTGCACCGCATGAAGCTGCTCGGCAGCCCGCGCCGCATGCCCAGCATGACGGGCTACGGCCTCGAAGTGACCGGCTTCACGGCCCCTCCCAACTGCTGAACCCGAAAGGCCCGCGATGCAAGATTCCGAACAAGGCCTGCCGAGCTTCGAGGGCGCCCTCGACGGCAGCGAGCTGACCATCGCCATCGTCCAGGCGCGCTTCAACGACGCGATCACCTCGTCGCTCGCCAGCGCCTGCCTGGCCGAGCTCTCAAGGCTTGGCGTGCCCACCGAGGCCATCCGCCACATCACCGTGCCGGGTGCGCTGGAGGTGCCGCTGGCCCTGCAGGCCCTGGCCGAGAGCAATGACTACGACGCGCTGATCGCCCTCGGCTGCATCATCCGCGGCGAGACCTACCACTTCGAGCTGGTCGCCAACGAGAGTGGCTCGGCCGTCACCCGCGTCGGCCTGGACCATGGCATCCCGATCGCCAACGCCATCCTGACCGTCGAGAACGAAGCCCAGGCCTGGGCCCGCGCCGAACCCAAGGGCCGCGACGCCGCCCGCGTCGCCGTCGAGATGGCCAACCTGCTGAAAGAGATCGAGTGAACGCACCCCAAAAGACCGCATCCAAGACGGCCGCCAAACCAGCAGCCAAGCGCGCGCCGCCCAAGTCGGCCCGCCGCCGCTCGCGCGAGGCTGCCGTGCAGGGCCTCTACCAGTGGCTGCTGACCGGCGAGGACATCGGTGCCATCACCGCCCTCGGCCGTGAGCAGGAGGGCTATGCCAAGCTCGATGTCAAGCATTACGACGCGTTGCTGGGCGGCTGCGTCAACGAGGCGGCCGACCTCGACGCCATTCTGTCGCGCCATGTCGACCGCAAGACCACCGAGCTCTCGCCCATCGAGCACGCCATCCTGATGATCGGCGCCTACGAGCTCAAGCACTGCATCGACATCCCCTACAAGGTCGCCATCAACGAGGCGGTCGAACTGGCCAAGTCCTTCGGCGGCACTGACGGCCACAAGTATGTGAACGGCGTGCTGGACCGCGCGGCCGTCGACCTGCGCCCCGTCGAGGTGGCGGCCAAACGTTGATGAAGCTGGCCGCGCGGCTCGACCGCATCGAGCCCTTCTATGTGATGGAGCTGGCCAAGGCCGCGGCCCGGGTTGCGGCCGGCCCGCTGTGCGATCCGGCCCAGGGCGGCCGGCGCATGATCCGCCTCAACATCGGCGAGCCCGACTTCGGCGCCGCGCCGGCAGTGCGCGACGCGGTGGCCCAGGTCGCGCAAGGCGCGACGCCCTACACCGACGCCCTCGGCCTGCCCGCCCTGCGTGAAGCCATCTCACGCTGGTACGGCCAGCGCTACTGCCTGGCCATCGCGCCCGAGCGCATCGCCATCACGGCCGGCGCCTCGGCCGGCCTGCAGCTCGCCTGCCTCGCCCTCTTCGAGCGTGGCGACGAGGTGCTGATGCCCGACCCCTGCTACCCCTGCAACCGGCATTTCGTGACGGCGGCCGACGCCGCGCCGCGCCTGCTGCCCACGGGCGCGGCCGAGCGCTTCCAGCTCGGTGCCGAGCAGGTGCGCCAGGCCTGGGCGCCGGCCACGCGCGGCGTGCTGCTGGCCTCGCCCAGCAACCCGACCGGCACCTCCATCGCGCCCGAAGTGCTGGCTGACATCGCCGGCTTCGTGCGCGAGCGCGGTGGCGTGACCGTCGTCGACGAGATCTATCTGCCGCTGAGCTTTGAAGCGCACTTCGGCCACAGCGCGCTCGCACTGGGCGAGGACATCGTCTCCGTCAACAGCTTCTCCAAATACTTCGGCATGACGGGCTGGCGCCTGGGCTGGCTGGTGTTGCCGCCTGCCCTCGTGCCCGCCGTCGAGCGCCTGGCGCAGAACCTCTATATCTGCCCGTCGACGCTGTCGCAGAAAGCCGCCCTCGCCTGCTTCCAGCCTGAGTCCATCGCCGAGTTCGAGCGCCGCCGCGCCGTACTGAAAGACCGCCGCGACTACATCGTGCCGGCCCTCAATGCCCTCGGCCTGACCGTGCCCGTGCCGCCGGATGGCGCCTTCTATGCCTGGATGGACATCTCGCGTTTCCATGCCGACAGTTGGACCTTCGCCCATGAGCTGCTGGAGAGCGCCCAGGTCGCGCTGACGCCGGGCCGGGACTTCGGCCTCGCCGATCCGCAGCGCTGGATGCGCCTGTCCTTCGCCTCGGCTATGGAAGACCTCGAGGAAGCCGTTGCCCGCCTGCGCGAGGTGTTGGCATGAGCAGCTTCGAGTTTCCCATCCGCGTGTACTGGGAAGACACCGACGCTGGTGGCATTGTCTTCTACGCCTTAGGGAAGCCCTATCAAAAACGTTAAACGAAGCTTGCAGGAGCTTTTTTCTTGGGCTACAGTTGACAATCTGATAGCCACTTATTTTCACTAAATGTCGGCTCACATCTTCTGGCCTGATGAGCAGGACCTCCGTCAGCGAGGCTTCGAGCGGGTCGCTCACGTCCCGTGCTTCTTCGACGGGGAGTGGCGGTACCTGCGTGATCCGTCGACCTACGTGATCGAGCGAGCGTTGCTGGACTGGACGCCGACGGCAAAGGGAAAACGGAGCGCGAGCAGGATGCCGACGAAGCTGAGCCTCCAGGCTTATGCGGAGTCGCTGTCGAACTTCCTGGAATGGGCTGAGCTACGCGGCGTCGACTGGAAGAACGCCAGCTACGCGCAGCATCTGCTGGACGGCTATCAGAAGGAGATGACGCAGGGAAGTTGGTCGACCAAAGGCAAGGGGTTGGCGCCTTCGACGATCAATGCTCGCGTGCAAGAAGCCTGCAACTTCCTGTCCTGGGCGGCGCTCCGGGGCCTCCGCAAGGAGTTCTTGGTCCCGACGACGACTCACTATGTCCAAGTCAGAAGCGCCACCGACAGCCACGGGCACCGAGGCCAAGAGGTCGAAAGTCGCGTAGGGAAGGTTCGGTTGGACCCCAAGACCTTGCGACTCCCAACTGATGCCGAGACGAAGAAGTGGCTTCAGGCTGTACTGATAAAGAGGGGCGCCACAAAGGCCTTGATGGTCGAGTTGATCATCAAGACCGCGGTTCGCAGAGAAGAAGCAGCCGCGTGGCGGCTGGATACGCTCCCCGAGCGCATCGAAGACTGGCACGTCATCGGCGAGCAAGTCGAGGCCACCATCAAGTTCGGAACAAAGGGGCAAGACTTCGGTGAGGACCATGGCGACAAGATCGGCCCCGCCCGGATCATCTGGATGCCGCTCGAACTCGCGCACCGGTTGCACGAGTACCGGCGAGGTCCTCGTCTCGCGGCGCGCGCGAAGTGGGCCAAGGCAGCCCCGACCAAAGCCGAACAACGCGCACGCGCCGCGAAGCCGTCACCCCACCTGTTCATCTCGGAATCCACCGGCGAGCGCATTACCGCCAAGACGCTCTACGAAGCCTGGACCGGCGTCGGCAGCCTGCCCTTTGACGGGTGGTCACCCCATGCCGGCCGTCATTACTGGGCGTGCAAAACTTTGCTGACGTTGTCGAAGAAGAGAGCCGATCTCATCGCAGCAAGGGGCGACAAGCTTCCCATCGACTGGATCACTTCGAACGCGCTGAGCGACATTCAGCAAGTGATCAAGCCTCAGCTCGGTCACATCGACTTAGCGACGACCGAAAGGTACCTACAGTGGGTCGCACGCATTTTCGCCAGCGGCGAGACGCAGTTGCAGTACGCGGCGTACCTCGACGACCTCGAATACAAGAATGAAGAAGTGAGAAGCACCCATGGCTGAACCAGGACGCAAGGTCAACAAAGGTCGGCACGACCCTGCACTGACGCTCGTTTCAACGCCACAGCTGCCGGCGATTGTTGCCACATCCAATCCTGGACAAAGCGATTCCGATCCCCTTCTCTTCTGGACCGAACACCCGACAAAGCCTCTCCCGATCGACCTTCGACGGTTCGCGACCGGGGTCAGGGAAGAAGACTTGAAGGGCAACGCCAAGAGTCAGTGGACAGGTGATTTCACCGGACGGCCCGAACTGATCGCGGACTTGCTTCCTGCAATCAAGGAAGAGTGGAGGCTATTGCATTCAGAGTCCCATCGCAACAATCGTCTTCAGACGCTCCGAACGTGGTGGCGCGTCCTCGACGAAGCCGAGCGAGGCGATCAAACGTCGCAGGCTATGGGCTCCAGCCGCGTGAAGGCAGTTGAAGACCTTCACGAACTGCACTACGTCATATCAAAACGAAACAAGGTCAGCACCACGCACCATGGCAATTTCCTGCGCTTGGTCAACATCCGACTCAAGCAGAAGTCGCTCCCAGGCCTCTACTGGCCATCGCCGGACTACGTTCAGAAATCGTCCGAGGTTCCTGCCCACTGGGAGATTGAGACGATTCGCCATCGACTCAAACACGGCTGGTTCGCCACTCTCAGCCGCTGGGAGCGCGCCGACGAACAAGCACCCGACCTGTTGTCGTGGAAGACGCTTCCGGCGGATCGATGGAAGGAGCAGGTCCATGCTATCTACCGTGCGGTGGTCGCGCAAACCGGCGATCCGGTGCCGTCGCTGCGGGACGTTGCTCAGGCACTTGGTTCCCAATCGAAAATGGGCTGGATGTCTCCAATCGGCGTGCCCCAGTTGGGCCTCTATCCCAATGGTGATGACGTACGGAATGCCTTCAATCTATGCCTCCTGTATTCGGGCTGGAACATCCAGACACTGCTGGACGTGAACGTGGCCGGCCGCTTTGTTGAGCCGCATCCGACCAACCCCGACTACCACTTGGTGTACGGCTTCAAGAACCGAGGCCAATCAGAGCACTTCTGCATGGGCCGAAAGAAGCGAACGGACTCGCCGGGAACAATCCTGACCCGCCTGGTGGAGCGAACGGCGCCGCTGAGGAAGAAGCTTCGCGACGAACACACCCAAGTGTTGACCGAGCTACAGGCGGATGCCGGAAGCGAAGCTCTGACACTTCGACGTATCGAGCTGGAACAGTGCTTGAAGTCGCCGTGGCTCTACTTCGATGTGCACCAAGGCATACGCCGACTTTCGATGGGCAGCTTCAACACCACGAGCGGCGGGCCGTATTTGCGCCTGCTCATTCGGGAGATCAATCAGAAGCAACCGGCTGATAGACAGGTGCGAGAGTCCATCACCCCCGGCGATTTCCGGGACGCATACATCGCGTTCGCATACGAGTTCAGCAACTACTCAGTGCTGACGGCCCAAGTTGCTGCGAATCACAAGAATGCAGGCACGACGCAGACTTACCTGAGACACAAGGCATGGCGTGCTCATTCGGCCAGGAAGGTCAGAGAACTGTCTACGGCTGTTTGGCATGAAATTGAGATTCATCGCAAGGTGGAACCTGCCGTGCTTCGCGCGAAGTTGGAGCATGGCGGCGTCTCGGATGACGAGCGTAGGCGCCTGGCGATCCACAAGAAGAACCGCACCCGCGTCGGCGTAGGTTGCAAGGACTTCACTCATCCACCGCCTTCACTTGCTCCGGAACACGACGACGGGTCTGGGTGCCGCGTCCAACGATGCACCTTGTGCCCTACGCACGCCATCGTCTTCGACGACAGCTATGAGCACCTCACTCGAAGGCAGGCTGAGTTGGAAGACACCAGAGACAAGATTCCGGTGCCCGTGTGGAACGAGTCGAGTTTTCCTCAAGAGCTAGAAAACACCGAGGCTGTCCTCACGCGCTTCGATGCGCAGTTGGTTCGCGAGCGGCTGAGCCACTGGCGGGACCAGATCAAGTTGGGCAAGCATTTCCCCATCGTCTTTGAAGGAGCCTACACGTGAGCGCTGCAGCCAAGCCTGCCAAGGGCAATCAGAAAGACCTCGCGCTTGCGCCGGCCAGCACGGTCGTTGCACTCCGCGACGAAGTGCTCCTCGTCACGCGTCCGGCGAGCATTCAGTCCCTGGCGCCACAACACCTCGTATCTCTCCAGTCAAAGCTCGGCTTTGGCTCAACGTTTGGGATTTGGGAAACCTCGACGGACTGGTTGCCTCCTCTGTCCCGGCACATGGCGAAGATCGATTTCAGAGGCAGACTGAAATCACAAGGCGTGCAGGAGGCGCATATGGAGGCCGCGCTCCTGTACCTTGCCCGCTACATCCTGCTCATTGCACTTGTGCCGACAGGGTCAGGCCGTTCCAACGGGCGTCATCTCGCGCTGACCACGCTGTGCCGCATCGCGCATCAAACGCTGCCGCGCCTCATTGCGGGCGCATCGCGACACATGGGGCAGGAAGACGCTACCGCAGGTCGATTCTTGAGCTTCTACACCGCTGAAGACCTCTCCGAGATCAAGAGCCCCAACATCCAGGTCGATCTTCGCTGCGAACTCGACCGAATCGTCGCGCTGTGCGACCGAGGCCTCTGGGCAGATTCCCCTCAACTCGCAGCAAGAAAGTGGTCCCAGCACTACACCCCTGACGTGAGAGGGGAGGATGCACGCCCCAAGGCTGAGTCGAAGCGATCCAAGCGGCAGCCGCTGCCAGACGACTACGTCGCCGAGGGTGGCTGGCGGGTTCTCTGGATTGCCCGGGAGCTGGGCCCAACGTTGCTCACCATTGCAACGCAGATCGCGGATGTCATCGCTGGCGATCCGATCGAAGGTGCCGACGTTGCGATCGACTCCGTTGGAAGCCGGCGACGCCTCAAGTTCAGGCGCATCCTTGCGGAGCACAAGTGGACGGACAGCAAGGGCAACGAGTTTCATGCGCCTCCATTTCCGCTGACCGCCAATGTGTGGGGTGGCGCAGCATTGGAAGCTGGGGAATGGCCGCCGACAACCGCAGCTCACGTTGTGGGTCTGCTGCAGTTGTTGCAGATGTCGCACCTCTGGATCGCCCTGCTCAGCGTCGGATCGCGGATCGGCGAAATGCTCTCCTTCAGGCCGGGTTCAATTGTTCACTCCTCCGATGGCACGCCGTTCGCGAACGGGCTGACCTACAAGCTGGTGGATCGGATTGGTGGTGCGGAGCGAGACTGGCCTCTGCCCGATGTCGCGCTTGACGCGTTGCGTCAGCAAGACGAGTTGTGCACGCTCATTCACAGACTTGGGTACCTCGGAGGTGACCCAGAGCACGATGCCGTGGACGCCGCGGACAGTCGGCGCACGATCTGGTCGAGAATTGGCAGCCGCACTGAGTTCTCGTCCGACATCAATGAACGCCTGCGCTTGATGTCCATCTGCCTCGGGTTGACGGACAAGCCTGGAGGCGAGAACCTCACCACGCACAGGTTTCGAAAAACGGTGGCCAGGCTGGCCGCACTGGCCCTGTCGGGTGCGCCCAAGATTCTCATGGACCTCTTCGGTCACAAGAGCATCGAGATGACCTTGCACTACATCCTTTCCGACCCCGATGTTCAGGCAGAGATCAAGCAGGTCGTCGAGGAAGTGGCCATCATGCGCGCAACGGGCGCCATCGAAGACATCGACAACTATGGTGGGCCCGCGGCGAAGAAGATCGCGGGCATGCTTGTTCAAGAGCGCGTTCGCCTGGGCCGAGATCTTGGCGCCGACGACATCCGTCAACTGGCTGAGATTCTCACTCTCAGCGGTCAGAGTTGGGCGCTCGTACGCCCGGGCGTCATCTGCACCAAACTGCCAGGCAGTTCGGGGCCGTGCACGAAGAAGGTGGGGCGCCCAGAGCCGTCGCGTTGCCGGTGGGGTTGCGATCACCGGCTGGAGGAGGCCTATCTGCGCGACGACATCGATCGGTCCATTGCCGAGGCAGTCCGGCTGTACGAGTTGGAAGTGGCCGACGACAACGAGATGGGCCAGGAGTTCTGGGCTGGGCAAATCCTGGCGCACCTGAGGCGCTTCGACGACATCCATCGAAAGTGGGCGCCCAACTCGACCGTGATGCAAGTGGTGCGCAAGGAGGAGTTGGCAGCATGAAGACAACCAACGCGCCTGATCTCGCCGCCCCGGCAGGGCTGATCGCGTTCGCAAAGAAGCGAACCCAAGCGGTAGTCACCAAGCTGCGCGCCTCGATGAAGACCATCGAGGCCGAGATTGATGCCCATGAGGGCATCTATCCCCTCAATGGCGGGAAGCTGAGTCAAGCAGAGCTTTGCCGCCGAGCGGGGATCAGCAACGTCACGCTCTCCACCCCTGCGCACCGCGACACGACGCACAAGATGGTTGAGGCGTGGCTCGCCCGCGTCAAGAGTACCACCGTCACAGGCAGGAAGTCTGTGCGCAGGGCCGTCACGGACCGAGCCGACGACTGGAAGCGAGCCCACGCAGCTATCGCGCAGAGCTACCGAGCCGCAGAACTCGAATACCTTGACATAAGGGCCACAGTGCAGAAGTTGCAGCGCTCGGTACAGAAGCTAGAGGATGAGAACGCGGCATTGCGGAAGGTCCTCGAAAGCACCGGCGCTGCCAAGGTCGTTGCGTTTCCAAACCGGGACAAGTGAGTCGCAGAGCATGCCGAGACACGGTGTCATTCAAGAAGAGAGAGAGTAATGGCTCGCCAAAGCGTGATCCCTGCCGTGAAGGAACGGCTTGAGCTGTACCTCGACGAGCGTCAGGCCGAGTACCTGGAGCAGCCTGATGGCAGCCGAACCGCCACCCTTCCCAAGACGCCCGACGGCAAAGTCAACGTGCGCGGGATCGCGACCGCCATAGGGCTGCGACAGACGCAGGAGAAGTACCTGTTCGAGCGGGAGGAACTGTCGTCCTTGATCAACCTTGTCGCAGAAGGGCAGGAGTTGCTACCGATCGGGTCGCGCACATCCGATGTGGCCGACAAGGCGATCAAGGAACGTCTCGCGCAGCAAGCCAAGACCGCCAAGGCGGACGCGCAAGGCGCGGTCGAAGCCCGCGCCCGGGAGACCGCGCTCGTCGAGCAGCTTGAAGAAGCGCAGTCGACCATTGCCAGCCTCGAAGCTACTGTCATGCGGCTGCAGGCCCAGCTCGACATGGTTCATGCCGGACTTATGGTCCGCGTAGCCGAATGATCGAGTCTGCCGTCACCGAGGTCGTGGTGGAACGCGTCCTGTCGCAACTCGACAAGGGCTGCATCTTCGCTGGCCGCCAGCGCAACGGCAGCGCCGTACGCATCCGCGTGTCGGGGCAGCGGCTAGCGCCCGTGGTTGGCGAGTCGTACGAGGTTCAGGGCCTGCAGAGCACCTTCTCGGACCGGTTCAAGCAGTCATGGACCCAGATCGACACGCGAACGATCAAGCGCGTGCGCACGTCCGGCGCCTTGCTGCGGCCATGGTTGGAGCAATTGCCCAACATCGGTGAGAAGCGTGCCAGCAGACTCTTTGACACCTTCGGCGACGGGCTCATCGCGGCGTTGTCCGACCCAGGCCAACTCAGTGCCGTTGCTGCCGTCATCGACCCCAAGAAGCCTGGCCTGGCCAACGCCATCGCCGCCCAAATACTTGCGGCGGTCGGGCGCAAGAACAAGCAGGAGACGACGGCATTGGAGGAGGTCGAGTTCCTTGCCTCCCTCGAATCTGCCGGTGTTCGAGATCGGCATGCGGCACGCCGCTTGTGGCGGCTGGTGGGTGGAGTCGAAGCTAAGGCGAGGCTGCTCAGGAACCCGTACCTCGCGGCCAGCGTCATCGACTGGAAGGCTGCCGATCACCTCGGCAAGCGCCTCCTGGCCAAGCGCACCGATGACATCGACAGCCACCCCGACCGGCTGCTGGGCGCCATTGACAGCTGCTGGCGCGAAGTGCTCTCTGACGGCGACACGGCGGCATCGCCATCAACCTTGACCGGCCTGCTGACCGATCGTGGCGTCGATGCCGGACGCGCGATCGACCTTGCCCATCAGAAGCACGCGCTGCTGCCCGGAGCCAACGGTTTGTATCGGGCACCAGGGGCCGCGTTCCTTGAGGACGACCTGGCCGCGATGCTTCGACGCCTTGAGGCTGCTCCAGCCGCCGTGGTGACAACCCAGCCCGCTGTGATCGTCCGTGCCGTGGTCGACGCCGAGACCAAGACGGGGCTGTACTTGACGGACGAGCAGCGCGAAGCCGTGATCGCATTGCTCACCAGGCGTGTAGGCGTGCTCCAAGGCGGCGGAGGGGTTGGCAAGACCTTCGTCATGAAGGTTCTGGTCCTGGCCTGGGAGTCCCTCGGCGGAAACGTCGTACTGGGTGCCTTGGCAGGGAAGGCTGCGCTGCAACTATCTCGGGGCGCGTCAACGGGCTCTCATCCCCGGCTTGCGTACACAGTCGCGCGCATGGTGGGCATGCTCCGGCGCGACCAAGACGGTGACCCCAACGTAGAAGTCCAGTTCAACGAGCGGACCCTGCTGGTGCTGGATGAGGCCAGCATGCTCGACACGCCCAGCCTGCGCGAACTGGTGTCCTTCCTGCCGGAGGGTGCCGGCCTGATGTTGGTAGGCGACCATGGCCAGTTGCCGCCGGTGGGCATCGGCTGCGTCTTCCACGACCTGGTCAGCGATGGTTCGCGCGTCTCATCGTTGACGAAGGTTTGGCGCCAAGCCTCGGGCAGTCCGATTCTTGAGGCGTCTGCGGCGGTTCGAAACGGCATCACGCCGGAGCTGGGCGCGTGGGATGGCAGTAGCGTCGGCATCTTCCTGGCCCCGGGATCGGACGCGGCGCTGCTGCACAACCAGTTCATGACACGGTCGACGGACCTGATGGTGGTCGCGGCGCGACGCGCCACTGTTGCGGCATTCAACGAGCGGGCCTCGCTGTCCAGACGCGAGGGCGTGACACGCGTGGCGCGGCTGGGGCCGCTCGCCACGGTGGCGGTGGGCGATCCGGTGGTTTGCACGCGGAACCGCTACACCGACAGCCTGTTCAACGGGCTGCTCGGGCGCGTCGTGGACATCGACCACCTGGGCGATGTCCACGTCCACTGGGACGGCGAAGCCCGCCCGCGACCCTTGGACAAGGCGGCGGGCGCCGATGTTGAACTTGCCTACGCGATCACCTGCCACCGGGCGCAAGGGTCGGCCGCAGCCAACGTGATCGTGGTGGTCGAAAACTCGCCGTTAGTCACACGCGAATGGCTGTACACGGCGATCACCAGAGCCCGAGAAGCCGTTGTCCTCATCGCCACCCCGGAGGACCTGAAGAAGGCCGTGGCACGGCGGAGTCGGCGGGTGACGGGGTTCAGGTTGTAGCGCCGGCCGACAGCGCATCTTGGCCTGTTCGCCGTGAGGTCGTCACTGAGCTGCGCCCCGGGTTCTAGCTTTGCCCAGGCTTTAGCCCTCGCTCTTCACCGGCTTCGGCCCCGTGAGTTGAAGGCCGCTCGACGAGGTACGCGAATTCGGTGCGATCCAACGAAGAGGCCAAGGCTGATGAATCTCGGCGTCTGCTCGACCATAGGCCTCGAACACACGGTTCACCTGCGAATCAAGCTCCCGCTGGCTGCATTGGTGCTGACCCTCGATGCAGCTCGAGACGCGGCGAATCTCGTCAGCGTCGGTAGGGTTGGCGGCGACCAGCGCGGCGAGTTCCTTTGCTCGCGCCAGTTCCTGCTCAGACCGAACGTTGTCGTTCTGTACCGCTGCCAGCGTCACGACGCCGAGCCACAACAGAACTCCAGCCGTGAGGACGAATCCCGCGTTGAACCGCCCCGCTTTTTGAGGAGGCTCCTTCGATTGAGAATGGAGCCATCATGAGGAAGTCCCCGAAGTTTTCCCCCGAGGTCCAGGAGCGCGCGGTGCGCATGGTCTTCGACGCCAAAGACCAGTACCCGTCGCAGTGGGCGGCGATCGAGTCCATCTCGTCCAAGATCGGCTGCACGGCCGAGACGCTGCGCAGGTGGGTGCGCCAGGGCGAGCGCAACAGCGGCGCAAGGCCAGGCCCGACGACTGCCGAGCAGCAGCGCATCAAGGAGCTCGAGCGCGAGGTCCGCGAATTGCGCAAGACCAACGAGATTCTGAAGTTGGCCAGCGCGTATTTCGCCCAGGCGGAGCTCGACCGCCATCACAAGAGGTGAACGCCTTCATCGACGAGTACCGCGCTCGTTGCGGGGTCGAGCCGATCTGCCGTGCGCTGCAGGTCGCCCCGTCGGCATACCGGCGCCACGCGGCGCGTCGGCGCAACCCGGCACTGCTGCCCGCACGCGCACAGCGTGATGCGAGCCTGCTGCCGCAGGTGCAGCGCGTGTACGACCAGAACCTGCAGGTCTATGGCGCCGACAAGATCTGGCGCCAACTGCGGCGCGAAGGCACGGCCGTGGCGCGCTGCACCATCGAGCGGTTGATGCGGCTGCGCGGCCTCAGCGGTGCGCGCCGAGGCAAGAAGGTACGCACCACCGTGCCAGATGCCAAGGCGGCGTGTCCGCTGGACCGGGTGAACCGGCAGTTCAAGGCGCAGCGTCCGAACCAGCTGTGGGTGGCGGACTTCACCTACGTATCGACCTGGCAGGGCTTCGTGTACGTCGCCTTCGTCATCGATGTCTTCGCGCGGTACATCGTGGGCTGGCGGGTCAGCAGTTCCATGCAAACCGACTTCGTGCTCGACGCACTGGAGCAGGCGCTGTACGCGCGCCGGCCCGAGCGTGAGGGGGCCCTCGTGCACCACAGCGATCGCGGCTCGCAGTACGTCTCGATCCGCTACAGCGAGCGGCTGGCCGAAGCCGGCATCGAGCCCTCGGTGGGTAGCACCGGCGACAGCTACGACAACGCGCTGGCCGAGACCATCAACGGGCTGTACAAGGCCGAGATCATCCACCGGCGTGGGCCCTGGAAGACGCGTGAGGCGGTCGAGCTGGCAACGCTGGAGTGGGTAGCGTGGTTCAACAACCATCGCCTGCTGGAGCCCATCGGCTACCTCCCGCCGGCCGAGGCCGAGGCCAACTTCTGGCGTCAACAAGCCCAGGCTTCGACCACATGCCAATCACATCGGACTGCCACATCACAGGAGGGTTGAACCATGGGTACATGGCCCAACCGGGGGGCCTCCGGCGGCCCCTGCGGGGGGCAGAACGATAGAGAATCCCTGAAGTCACAAAGCCATCTTGACGCTCAGGCCGACCCGGCCTGACTCAAGCCAACAGGCCTCCTCGAAACCCGGTGTGGTTCACGTCGATGAGTTTTGTCACGTGATGCTCTTGGAGTTGGCAACGGTCGGGCTCGGCCGAGCGCGCACCAGCGCGCTGGCCGCAGAAACTATCAGCACCGCAAACGCCACGAGGCCCCCAAGGTACCCGCCGAAAAAGCTATAGCCCGCCGCTCGCACAAGGCCGGACAAACCAGCCCCAAGAACGTCGGGCGGCACCAGATGCCAGTGGAAGAGCGCCCACAGGACGACCCACAGAAGGCCAATCAGCACTTGAATCATGCAGGCCTCCGTCTCGTGGGCCCAGCCAATGCAGCCGGCGTGGCGCCCTGGGCTCTCCGCGCATGCATCTCGTCTTTGTAGTTCATGCGCGAGAGTGTGCCGATCACCTCTATAACAGGCAAACGATCTTCTTGCGAAGGTCCTTCCCGGCTGGCTGGCCAGGGCTGGCGCGCAACTGCCTGCGACTCCACAGGCTCACACGGGCTGAGCCCCCGCGAGGACAGCAGCTCGAAACTTGTCGGGCAGCGCGTTCGGGGTGAGCACGTCCACCGGCACACCGAGCAGCTTGCGCAGTTCCAGCCGGATAACAGCGATGTCAAACAGCGTCATGTCCGGGGTCGGGTCGACCAACAGATCAAGATCGCTTTGATCCGTGTCGCATCTGCGGAGCACCGAACCGAAGACGCGGACGTTGCCGGCGCGGTGTGACTCCACGACGACGCGCACGGCTGCGCGGTGGAGTTGCAGAGCTGTCGAGGGTTTCATGGTGCGGTAATCATGGCAGCAACGTCGCGTTGGCGGCTCGTGCCGACGCCGGGTGGTGCGCCCCGCCGACGCTGCAGCGGCGGAAGTTGGCGAGGCGCGATCGCGTAATCCGCCTTCGTGCCGTCGTCACGAGTCGGACGGCCCAGTGTCTGAGTTGTTCTCTTGCTCCTCGAACGATTCGAGCCAGTCGAAGATGTCGTCGATGTCCCGATCAAGCTGAAACAGAGACGCATCAGCCATCAGCCACCAGGTGGCCTGCTCGTAGCACTCACCGGCGAGGGACAGCAGCGAGGCAAGCTGCATACGCAAGGTCTGAAGTTGATCCCTCGCCAACTCGACTTCTTGCCTATCGGCTGTCCAGATCAACGAGGGCAAGAAGATGCCATCTTGGCCTTGCTGTCGATCCGACGACACCGCCGCTGTTTGTACCTGATCCGTCATGGGAACCTCCGAAGTTGGAAGCTCAACGGTACGGGCCGACCGCAACCGGGCGCAACGAAGAATTCGAACCAAAAGAGCCCCATTTCGACATCAGGGTCGCCCACACCCCGACGCGAGCCAGGCCGTGCGCCGCGTCAGGATCGGCCCGCCAAGTGTGGGGATGGGCGGTCGACACCTACGGGAGTGCGCGGGCTCTCCTTGCACAGCGAACAAAGCCTGACAGCGCGCGTGACGCAACTGCTCCATGGCAGGTTGTCCGCATCTTGGCAAGAGCCCTGAACAGACGGTATGCTGGCACGCCAATGAACCACGACAAGCAATCCGACTTCACAGTGATGCGTCACGGTGAGAAAGAAGCAGTGCGCTTCGTCACACCCTCTGGTGTTACCGCGATCGTCGCGACCTCCGTCGATCCCGTCCTCCTGCGCAAGCTGCGCGCGAAACTCAAGCGCAAGCTGCGCGCACGTCGCCAAGGGATCGAAGGTCGGTAGGCACTCGCGTTACCACTCGTTCCAGCGCTTGATTGCCGCGTGCACGAAGGCATCCACGGTCTGGAACCATTCGGTTGCGCATGCGTCTCGGCAATGCCTCCGTCGGCTCACAATTTGGTAGTCCCTTGACTTTCAGTGGCCTCACGAAAGGTGCTGCAAAATTCCGGCGGCATTCGGCGTGGTCGCCCGCTGCTGAGTTCAATGCAAACCAGCTTCCAGCACCCGCGCAGCACTGTCGCATGATCCCGGTTTCGGACTAACTGAAAGCGACGTTCGATCGTCAGCTTTCCGTCCCCGCCACATAGCCAAGTTCCGAGCGTCAACTCGTCACCGACGGTTGTCGGCAGCAAGTAGTGGTAGTCGGCACGGCGGATCGCCATTCCACGATCGAGGCGTTGATAGTCCGCGAGATGGATACCAAGCGCCTCAGAATGGGTCCATCCGATCTTTCCGCACCAGTGCACGTACACCGCATTGTTGGTGTGGTTCAAACCGTCGATATCGTCGCCTTTGGGCGCAACCGACATTGTGAACGGTTGCGGATAGTCCCATCCCATAGATTTGTCCTGAAGCAGAGTCGCGTTTGATCGTAGCCGCCTGAGCGGTCGAGACGCATCCGACCGCGTCAGAGTCCGCCACGCTCGGCGCCGTTCCGAAGCAACTCTTCCACCTCACGCTCCACGCGGTCAAGGAGCCTGCGGACATCCCCGGCCGACTGCCTGACGCCATAGCTGAGGGTGAACAAGGTCAGCGGGTGCAGCCCCAAGACGCCGGCCAATGCATCCACTTTCGCGATCGTCGGTTGCTTGATCCCGCGCTCCAACGCGCTGATGTAGGTCCGGCTCGAAACAGTGTCGAACTCCTCTTGCGGAACGCCGCGCGCCTTCCGCGCTGTGCGCAGGGCTTGAGCGAAGGACGATGTGGGCTGCTTCATTGCGGGGCGTGGACCCCGATTGCCTCATGTAGACTCCTAAAGGGCTACAACCTATAGGGCTCTTTTTGGCGCCGTGGTTGGTAGCGATCTCGTTCAACTGGCTTCCCGCAATGACCATGAACCACTCACCCTGGATCACCACGCTGACTGCAGCTTTGCTCCTCGTCGGTTGCGCCCTGCCGGCGCCGCCTCCGAACGATCCGTCGCTTTCGGCGGAGCAGATCGTTCGACGGCTGAACGGCAAGAAGCTATCTTCCATGCGCGAGTCCGATCCGATCTTTGCCCTTGCCGACCTTCGGAGCTTTCTGCACCCGGCGGCGGAACGTTGCAGAGCCGACGGCGGCGATTTCGTGGTCGTGAGTCGCACGTACATCCAGTTCGCCGCGAAGACCACCGCCGCCGGGCTCAGCCAGACAAGACTCTATCTACCAGAGAGGCTGGCTTGTCGCTCCAGCGCGTCCTTCCTCTGGGGCGCAAGCCTCACGTATGGCGAGCCCATGTTCTTTCCATCTCAATGGGCAGGCGAGGTCTACTACTACGCCAACCCGCAACTGGGCTTCATTTCAGGCGCGAGCCTTGAGCGGACTGAACCGACAAGCGCGGCGAACCGGGATGCGGACCGCAAGCGGAATGAAGAATGTTCGGCGCTTCGAATGGCCTACACGCAACGAATTCGCGCCAATCCGCAGATCGGCATGACCGTCGGTTACGGCGCCATCATCGATTTGAAGCCACCGATTGCCCTCATTCAGTATGACGCGCTCGGCCGGCAGCTCAAAGGTCGAGAGCAAGAGTGGGTACAAATCTCTTCGCTGACGGCGGGCTCGGATTGCCCCACGTAGCTCAGCCTGCTCGCCTCTCACCGACCTGCCTCGCAACGAAGAAAGGCAACGGCATTTCGATACCGGTGCCTCGGCGTGGACACTTCGGCCGCCACGGCCTCACATCATGCCTTTGTGAAGTAGCGCAACTAGCAGCGCTGGACGGTCTTTCGATCGCCCGGTTACTTGATCCGTGCGATGCCAGGTGCCGATTCATGACGATCCGCAGCACTCGCTCGAAGATCAGCTCAGGTCAAAGCGCAGCGGCCAGCAGCTCGCGGGGAGGTTGCCAACCTGGTAGTTGCTGGATTCGATGGCGCCAAGCGCGTACGTGTGAAGGAACCACGAGCCCAACTTCGTCGGCCCAGAACAGGTAGCTTTGCTCAAGGAGCGTTCTGCGGTCCCTTGAAGGACAACGCCGCGGCGATCGTGGGAGCCTGCCAGCATCTATTGAACGCCGGCTCTTCGCAGCCACCGCCACGGCGCCAAGAACATCCGGTTGATGAACCATCCCGCGCCGACCCAGAAGTCCGCCACCACGGCCGACCCCAGGGCCTGCTTCCATGCGGGCGCCCCAGACAGCGCGATTAGTAGCAGCCCATATTTGCGATGTCGTTCCGCCGGTCACTGAGCATCGTTCCCGACAGCGCCATCCCAGAATGCAAGGTGTTGGCATGGCGGTTGTCGGCCGCTATGTGAACGGGCGTCAGCGCAGTGATCGCGCCCCGACCTTCCTGTCTCTCTTCAGCGCGAACGCCAATGCGCTGGCCGAACGGTAGCCCACCTCCTGCGCGGTGGTATCAAGGCTGTGGCCATGCTTTACACGCTCCATCGCGTGATCCAATCTCAGCGATCGAACATAGCTTTGTGGAGTCTGCCCTGTCAGTTCGAGAAATCGGGCGTGGAATCTTTGCGTGCTCAAGTAGAAGAAGCGTGCCATGCGAGCGGTGGGCCATGGCTCATACAGCGTAGCCACAATCGCATGCTTCAGCGCCTTGAGATCCAAGGCGCGGCGCTTCACGATGCGCGGCGCACCCAGAAACGCTGCGACATCGACCTGCGAGTCGCTGACTGCGAATTGGTGTCTCAGAGCCGGCGTCACAGCGAAGCGACGCAGACGATCCGTTATCGAACTTGCCTGCACGTCTAGAACGAACATGCGCACGCTGCGTTCCGCACAAAACGCATGCGCCACACCGGCTGGGACGATCAATCCGCAGGACGCATCCGAGAATGCTGCCTTCCCGGCAATCTCCAACTCCAGTCGCCCGTCGATCGCGAACATGACTTGCACGTAGTCGTGCGCATGTGCGGAATATTCGCCGTGGTAGCGACGGATGGAAGGCTCGTGCCAAAGACCCAGTCTAGCGTCGTTGATCATTTTCGCCGGCTCACCGTATCACCTGACCGCCACCATACTTGTGCCTCCACTTGCTCACAACCCCCAACCACTGCCGAGCGGGTACGCGATCGACTCACAAACTGGAAGTCGACGCCGACCTCGCAGACGCCGCTCTTGCACCACCGCGCAGTTCAGCACGCGCAACGACTAGCAGGCCCGCCAGCACAAAAGCGATGCCGAGGTAGCCAAGGCCCGCCGGCTTGTAGTCCAGCAACAAGACCGCCAATACGAAGGCAGTCACGGGCTCTGCCAATGCCAGCGTCACACCGGTCGCGCCCGAAATGTGCTGCAAAGCGTGGGCGAACAGGAGGTACGACACACCTGTGGCGACCACTCCGAGGTAGACGACGACCATCCAGCTGGCCAACGTGGGCGAGAACGCCCCGTCCAGCAAGACTGCCAAAGGTATCGCGATGGTGGCCGCCACGACAAAGACCCAACGCAACGCGACGGAGGGCGCACAGCGCCTTACGAGCCGTTGGCTAATCAGCGCGTACGACGAGTATGCCAAGCCGGCTAACAAGCAGAGCCATAGGCCGTTGAGTAGTCCGCGTGGCCCCGCGGGGTCACCGGCCGTCAACATGAATCCACCCGCTACGGCGAGAAGCGTACCCAGCCACCAGTCGAGTCTCGGTGCGACCTTGGTCAACGTCGCTTGTAGCAATCCCGCCCAGATCGGACCGCTTCCGATCGCGATGGCGGTGCCGACTCCCACCCCGCTCAACTGGACCCCGGCGAAGAAGGACAGGTTATAGATGGCAATGGCCACGCCGCTGGCCAAGGCCAAAAGTTGACTCGACGAGTCCATCGCCGCCGCCGTATGTTTCGGTCGACCGCCAGCGAAGTCAAGCACAAAGAAGAACGCGCTTGCGACGAGCAGGCGAAGTGCGCCGACCCAGTACGGTGACATGTGGCCGGCCACAAGCGTTTGCGCCGTGCCAGTGCTCCCCCAGAGGGCGGCAGCAGCCAGCACCATCGAGGCTCCGAGAAGTTGGCGGTTCATGTCGTGATCCTCCGCTATCGCCGCGCCCCGAATTGTCGAGATCCTCTCGACTTTGCAAGTCTGGCGAAGGCTCAAGTAGTCACGGAATAGCCACGGTCGTCAGTGAAATGTTCGTTTTGTTGTGCAATGCAACATGAGATCGGCGAGCGCGGTGTTGCCGTCTTTTATAGGCGATGCAACACCGGGAAGGATCGCCACGACACCTTCGCTTACGGAACCGCTCTGTCTCCACTCAAGGCCTCGCCCCTACCGTTGTCTTCAGGAAGACAGGTCTGTCAAACGAAAGAGCGAAGGACTATGAGCGAAACACTGAACCAGACGCCGGGACCAGTGCCGACAGTTGCGCGGGCCGCCCCACAGGAAGCGAGCTCGAAGCGCTCCTGTGCAACCACTCCCGTCCATGGAGTTGTACCTGCACTCGGCTCGAGCCACTGGCCAGGCCGAAAGGACTTGATGGCGGTGTTTCACGCGGTCCTCACCGACGACCGTCGAGCTCCACACGCTGCAGTCATCGATCTTGGTTCGGAATACACGTATCTTGCCCTGCGCCGCCGAGTCGAACACATTGCCGCCATCCTCGCCGACGAACAGTTCGACGCCGCCCGACCGGTAGCTGTCGCGATGCCGCAAGGGTTCGAGTACGTCGCCTGCGTTCTGGGAGCGCTGTTCGCCGGACGTTCGTTCTTGCCCGTCGATCCCGCCTACCCTGCGCAACGGATCGCTCACATGCTGCGAGACTCGAACGCCTCATGCGTGCTGCACGACTCGCGCTTGTCCATCGACGTAGTCCAGCAACTTGCAGTGCGATTCATAGACACCAGCATTGCGCCGCCCAGCACTCGACCGAGCGCGCTCAGCGTCGTCGAGTCTGAGCAGCCGATCTACCTGATCTACACATCCGGCACGACTGGTTTGCCCAAAGGGGTTCCCATCCTGGCCGCCGGGTTGCACAACTTTCTGCGAGAGCAAGGCGACTACCTGGAGGTGTCAGCACAGAGCGTGTTCGCCGCGACATCGTCGGTGTCGTTCGACATGTCGATCTGGGAGATTTTCTTGTGCCTGTTCCATGGCGCACGAATCGCGACGTTCGCCCGCCAGGTCATCCTCGATGGAAGAGCACTTGGCGAGGCGCTCGTTCAGCATCGCGTGACGCATCTCTTGATGACCCCGTCGATGCTGTCGATCTTGCCCCGAGCGGACTATCCAGATCTGCGACACGTGGTCTCCGCTGGCGAGAAGTGCCCAACGAGTCTCGTCGAGTTCTGGGGCGATCGATGCAACTTCCACGACGCCTATGGAGCCACAGAGGCCACCATCTATTCCACGGTCACACGCAAGACTGTCGAAACGACAGCACCTGATGTCGGTCTGCCGATGAGAGGCAACGACATTCTGATCACCAACGAGAACGGCCGTCCGGTGCCCGTGGGCGAGGTCGGCGAGATATGCATCGGCGGTGTCGGAGTGTCCCCCGGCTACGTCAATCGCCCCGACTTGAACGCCGCGAAGTTCGTCCGTATCGAAGGCAGGGCGTACTACCGCACTGGCGATGTAGGCAGCCTCACCGTGTCGGGCTCGCTGCAGTTCAAAGGGCGCAAGGACAAGCAAGTAAAGCTCAACGGCTTCCGCATCGAACTGGAGGAGATCGAGTCCGTCGGAAACCGTACAGGCTTGATCGACTCGTGCCATGCGGCCATCCACACCGCCGGCACGAGCGGCCTCTCGACGTTGATCCTCTTCGTCGTCACGCGCAAAAGCATCGTCTTCGACCAGGCCACCTTGAAAGGCCGTCTGGGCGAGTTCCTCCCCGCCTACATGGTGCCGAATCGCATCGTTCCTGTTGCCGAGCTTCCGATGACCGTGAACGGCAAGGTCGACTCGGCGGCGCTTCTTTCAACTCTCTCATAAGGCCACTATGACTACCGCAAACCCCGCACTCTCGACGGAATACTCCGTGACGGACCGCCTCTCGTCCATTTGGAAGCAAGTGCTCGGGCACGACTCGTTCGGACCCGACGACAGCTTCTTCGATGTGGGCGGCCATTCCCTAATAGCCAACCGCTTGTGCCTGGCCATCGAAGAGCGCCTCGGTGTCCAGTTGCCAGTGATCGACATCTTCGATCATCCGACGATCAAGCAACTCTCCGCGCGCATTCAGCAAGCGTCCGCTTGAGCCGCGGCCCACAGCCCCATCGTTGCCCACCAATATTCAGGAGAGATTCATGGACAGGAACCAAGTGCGAGCGGACTTCTTCAAGAACGGCTTCTATGGGCCCTTCAAGGTCTATGACGAAGCGGAAGCCAGAGACATGCTCGGCATCATCCGACGCCAGAGCCAGGACGTGAGCAAGGCAATCTTCCAGAACGACTGCAACTACGACCGGCACTTCGACATCGATGTCTTGGCCAAACACATCAGCAATCCAATCATCGCGGAGCACGTGAAGGCGATCCTCGGGGAAAATCTCTTGTGCTGGCGCACCGAGTACTTCCCGAAGTTCCCGGGATCAAAGGGGACGGAGTGGCATCAGGTCGAGCGTTTTCAGTACACGACCGGGAATCCGCAACTGCAGCCGATGGACGGCAAACCGGGGGATGTGCCGTTTGAGCTTACGGTGTGGACGACGTTCACCGAGTCCGACATCGAGAACGGCTGCATGAAGTTCTTGCCCGGATCGCATCTGCGCAAGTACTACGACGAAAGCATTGTTCCGAAGACCGGGAGAGGCAGCAGCTACTCGTCCATCGAATCTGAGACCTCGTTCTTCGGATACAACTTCTCGGAGTTCAAAGTCGACCCCAATTGGGAGCCGAGTGAGGAAGACGCCGTGTCGATGGTGATGCGTCCCGGCCAGGCCGTGATATTTACCGCCAAGTGCGTACACGGCTCACACCCGAACACGACGAAGAACCGGACTCGCTTTGCGATCACGGCGCGCTACGTTGCGCCTGACGTGATGGTCTACCCAAACCAGCACGAATTCAATGAGCACGGGGGCCACTTCGACTTGAAGCAGTACGGGACCGTGCTCGTTTCCGGGGCCGACAAGTTCAACGTCAACCGCCGTCGGACCGAATCGAACACTGGCTATCAATTCTCCAGCCAGGGCTAGCGTCCAACCCGACAGCCACTGATCGCGGCACAAACAAGGGGCCGCGGGAGAAGGCTTGGGATCACAGCAAATCGATCGCAGCCCCGTCACCAACCCATTGCCGCGAACAAGAGGCGTTCCAGTGCATCAACATCTTCATGGACAAGTGGCCGTCGTCAGCGGAAGCAGCGGTGGCCTTGGGAAGGCCTACGCCGAGTGGCTCGCAGCGCGAGGTGCCAACGTGATCGTCAACGGGACAAGCGATCGCGTGAAGGGTGCCGTCGAAGAACTGTCGACGTTGCCGGGCCAGGTCCACGGGATAGAGGCCGACGTGGGCGACTTTTCGGAGTGCCGCGCACTCGTGGAGAAGACCCTGGAGAGGTGGGGCCGCATCGATATCCTGATCAACAACGCAGGCGACGAGCCGGCCCGATTCAACAGAGTTATGTCGGAACTCGATCCGAGTGACTTGGCGTCGGCGCTTCGGGTCAATGTCTACGGTGCCTACAACCTGACGCTCGCTGCGTGGGGTGCGCTCAAGGAGAGACGAAGCGGGCGTGTTGTCTTCGTCGGGTCGGGGCACATGTTCGGTTCGTACGGGGACTTGGGATTGATCCCGCAAGCCGCCGCAAAGGCCGCTGTTGTGGGCCTCACTCGATCGTTCGCCTGTGTGGGACGCACGAACGGAATTCGCGTCAACGCCGTCTTTCCCGCCGCGCTCGATACGGGGACAAACAGGGGCAACTGGGACCTTTCGATCGACGAGGCCGAGGAACTCGCGCGGCTCGCACCGGCTTCGATGGTCGCTCCGGTAGTGGGCGCGCTGGCCGGCGGCGCTAGCCGCGTAACCGGCGAGATGTTCAGCGCCTGCAACCACAACGTCACGCGAGTTTTCGTTGGCGATGGCGCGGCGCACGACTACACCACCCACAGTTCCATCGAAGCTTGCCTGCAGACCTGCCTCGAAAGCACCGAATACGTCGTACCGCAGAGCATTGGTGATTTCTTCGCGAGACATCTCGATGCACATAGTCTGGACCGGCTCTCAGCGATTCAGCAGCGCCATCGGCGTGCCTCGGCCAAGCCGGGACCCGTAACTGATGTTGGCAGGCTGGTGTAGCCATGCGAGAACACTCTCAAGGCCAACACATACAACAACGGAAGGTTCGCACATGACGACAATCACTGTACACGCGACGGCGTACCAGAAGACGCCGTGGCTCGTGGAGCGAACGGGCGACATGCCAAGCGACGTGACCCTGGTCTGCTTTCCACACGCGGGAGGCAGCGCGGCCCAGTTCCACGCTTGGCAGCAAATTGTCGGGTCAAGTCTGCATGTTGTGGCGGCTCAACTGCCGGGCCGCGGCGGGCGATTCCGCGAAGCTCCCATCGAGTCACTCGCCGTGGCTGCCGACGCGATCGCATCGGCACTGTGCGCACGCTCCATGCCGCGCCTCGCACTGTTCGGCCACAGCTTGGGTGGCTTGCTCGCCTATGAAGTAGCGCGCCGGTGCGTACGCCGCTCCATGTGTAGACCCGAACACCTCTTCGTCGCCGGTGCGACACCGCCACCCTGCGTCCGCGATGCCGAACGCATCAGCCACCTTCCCGACGCTGACCTGCTGCGCGCCGTCATGTGCATGAACGGGCTCCCGGCAAACCTGTCGAGCGTTGAACGTCAGACCGTCGAACTGATGTTGCCGACGCTGAGGGCTGACTTGGCCCTTGAGGAGACGTACGAATACGAGCCGGATGATCAGTTCGATGTCCCCATTACTTCGGTGGCCGGCAGTTCGGATTCCGTCGTCCCTCCGCAGACCATGCTGCGCTGGGGTTCTGTGACGCGTGGTACCTGCCGCTCGGTGACGTTTGATGGAGATCACTTCTTCGTCGACGCAAAGCGGGATGCATTGATCGCGCTGATCCGCGCGGAACTCGCGCCGGATCGGATTGGCACTGGTCATGCCAATTGAGCCGAGCTTGGTTCGGAGCCACACGCTCCTTACCAGCAACTGCTTCCAAAAGGAGCCGTGGATCGCTGCGAGTGGGTCGAGATGGTGGCGCGCGCTTTGCGGCGCACCATCTCGCCACGACCGTCCTGCGGACGGGGCGACCCCGCTCGGCGCTTGCCGATCTCTCGCGCGCCTGCAAGCTATCGGCGAAGAGGTGAACGGTGACTGACAGCCCTATCTTTCTTTCACTGGTCACGATCTTGGCGACGTCTCAGGTGCTTGCGCGGCTCCTTCGCCGCCTGGGCCAACCGCCGGTCGTCGGGGAAATCATCGCCGGCTTCGTTCTCGGTCCGATCGTGCTCGGTGCGCTCTGGCCCGACACACACGCGAGGCTGTTTTCGCACTCGGTCAGTGCTGGACTGAGCGCGATTGCTTCCCTTGGCGTGGTTCTCTTCACGTTTGCTGTCGGCGTAGAGGTGCGGCAATCAAAGGATGCGCCTCTTCAGTGGAACGGCGCGGCCTGCGTGGGTCTGTGCAGCGTCCTGGTGCCCTTTTCGCTTGGCGTCGCCATCGCGCCGGTCGTGTATCCCACGATGGCGCCGACGACTGCGGGGCACTGGCCGTTTGCGTTGTTCCTTGGAACCGCGCTTTCCGTCACCGCGTTGCCCGTACTTGCTCGAATCGTGAAGGATCGAGGCATGGCCGGTACGAAGGTGGGCCAGCTAGCCCTTGGGGCAGCAGCGGCCGCCGACGTTTTGTCGTGGGGTCTGCTACTGGTCGTCGTCAGCATTGCGGGCGCGAACAATGCACCGGGTCGCTTGGGGCTAGGGCACGCGCTGGCAGGACTCGCGACGCTGTGTCTTGTGCTGGCCTGTGTAGTCCGTCCGATCGTGGCAGGCACGCTGAAGTCTCAGGCGCCGGGCGAGTATCCGTCCTTACCGTTCATGGCAGGCCTTCTCATTGGGTTGTTCGTATGCGCCGAGGTTACCGAGTGGCTTGGCTTGCATCGAGTCTTCGGCGCTTTCCTGTTCGGCGTTGCCTTGCCGCAGGACGAACGTTTGGCCCGAGCGGTGTCGCGCTCGGTCGAGCCCTTGGCCATCGTCGTGCTGATGCCTGTCTTCTTTGCACTGGCAGGGTTGAGCACGACACCCGATGCGTTCGCATCCCACAGCATGTTGCTACTGGTGCTCCTTCTCTCGGTTGCTATCGCTAGCAAGCTCGCCGGAGGCGTGGTCGGCGCGCGGCTGGTCGGTCTAGGCTGGCGCGATAGCCTGACGGTCGGCACACTACTCAACGCCCGCGGTCTGATGGAGATCGTCGTCATCAAGGTCGGCCTCGACGCAGGTCTCATCCGGGGTGAGTTGTTCACGATCCTCTTGTTCATGGCTGTGGCCACTACCGCCATGACCGGACCGTTGATCGCCTGGTTGCGCGAGAAGCAAATCCCGATTGCGCAGCGCGGATGACCGGCGCACGCGAAGCACATCGCTTCCGCGTCGCTGAGGCGATGCGATCCCCCAGTCGGGCGCCAAGAAATCTTGCCGAACTACTGTTCGTTCCGATCGCTGACACTCCGAGGCGCGTTGTTCGCTCACTACCCCGGAGTGAGAGTAGGCGCGCGAGGCGGATCAAGGACGCTGCATCGCGAGCACAGTTTGTGGCTGCGCGCTACGCGCTTCGACAGTTGTTGTCAAAGCGGCTCGGTGTGCAGCCGTCCGCTCTTGAGATTCTTGCGAGGCCAGGACGCGCTCCAGAATTGCTGCACAGCCGATGGCGTTTCAGCTTGTCCCACTCTGGAAGCCTCTGCATGATTGGTCTCTCGCGAGCAAGACGAATCGGCGTGGATCTCGAAGCAGTTCGTGAAATACCCGACGTTCAGACGTTTGCAGGACGATACCTGCATCCCACTGAGCGAGACTGGCTGTCTTCACGCACAGCAACACGTCGGAGTCTTGAGTTCCTACGAATCTGGGTTCGCAAGGAGGCGGTGACCAAGGCCGCTGGGTCTGGACTGGCCATGCGATTGGACAACTGGCATGCGCTGCCGCCGCAAGGCAACCAAGTGCGCTTCGTCGTAGTTGATGGCATTGGCCAGCGCTGGCAAGTCCAAGACCTACGCTGCGGTAGCGGATTCGTTGCAGCAGTTGCGGTATCCACCCAGCGCACGAGCCCGCAGGGTCTGTCGACTTCTGTTGTTTCAAGTCCGATGTGAGGCTCCCAGTAGCGGCAGTCCAATTGTCGTGGGCGAGGTCGCGCTAGGGCACCAACCGCAACAATGTGCAGGTTGGCGCAGGGCTGACAGGATGCAGTTCCGATGAGGCCAGTTGAGGGGCAATACCCGGGACACACCGTTCGGCGTCTTGCCGCCGAGCGCCGCTTCTGGTGTTAAATGACGCGACCCTCTCCAACGACCCGTCGACTATTTCGTTTAACATTCTCGTCAGTCAATGACGACCTACCCCGCCAATTGGGATAGTCGTTTAACAATGCAACGGACATATAACGCCAACTACCTCAAGTTTTTTGAGCGCGCCCGCACCGAGTGGCTACGGGCAGCGGGCGTGGAGCAGCACCAGCTGCGCGAAGAGACCAGCATCATCTTCGTCGTCGCCGGCACCAGCCTGCGTTATGTCGCGCCGGCCAAGCTCGACGACCTGCTGACCGTCACCGTCGAACCTGAGCCCGCGGGCCGTGCCAGCCTTGTCGTGCGCCAGCGCGCCTTGCGTGGCGACACGCTGCTCTGCGAAGGCGAGATCCGCATCGGCTGCGTGCGCGCCGACGACCTGAAACCCCAACGCCTGCCCGACTCCGTCGTCGCAGCGATCGCTTCATGAACCAAGACCTCTCCATCGTCTCCCTGATCCTGCACGCCAGCTTCGCCGTGCAGCTCGTCATCGCCGGCCTGTTGCTGGTGTCGCTGGCGAGCTGGAGCGTCATCTTCGGCAAGCTCATCGGCCTGGGCCAGATCAAGCGCCGCAACGACGCCTTCGAGGCCGAGTTCTGGAGCGGCAAGAACCTCAACGACCTCTACCAGTCGGTCGGCAACCGCCAAGACGGCGCTCCGCTGGAGCGCATCTTCGCCTCCGGCATGCGCGAGTTCCTGAAGCTGCGCGAGAAGCGCGTGACCGACGCCGGTGCCCTGCTCGACGCCGCCCGCCGCGCCATGCGCGCCAGCTTCCAGCGCGAGCTGGACGCGATGGAGAGCAATCTGTCCTTCCTCGCCTCGGTCGGCTCGGTCTCGCCCTATGTGGGCCTGTTCGGCACCATCTGGGGGATCATGCACGCCTTCGTCGGCCTATCGAACCTGACCCAGGTCACGCTGGCCACCGTGGCTCCCGGCATTGCTGAAGCCCTGGTCGCCACGGCCATCGGCCTGTTCGCCGCCATTCCCGCCGTGCTGGCCTACAACCGCTTCGCGCGCCAGATCGACCGCAGCGCCATCACGCTGGAGACCTTCATCGAGGAGTTCTCCAACATCCTGCAACGCAACGCGACTCAACATTAAATGGCTGCCGTCTCCGCCCGCGGCGGCCGCCGGCGCCGCGCGATGAACGAGATCAACATGGTCCCCTTCATCGACGTGATGCTGGTGCTGCTCATCATCTTCATGGTCAGCGCGCCGCTGATCACGACCGGCCTTGTGGACCTGCCCAGCGTCGGAAAGAGCCGTCAGCAGCCGGAGCACGTCATCCAGGTCATCGTCGGCACCGACGAGAAGCTTAAGATCAAGATCGACCAGCTCGAGCCCGAGTCCATCCCGGTCAACCGCCTGGCCGAACGGGTCAAGAAGGGCCAGGGCAAGGACGCCAACAACCCCGTCGTCATCTCGGCCGACAAGAACGTCAAGTACGAGGCCGTCGTGCAGGTCATGGACACCTTGCAGCGCGCCGGCGTCCAGCGCGTCGGCCTGGCCGTGAAGAGCGGCGCGTCGTCGAAGTGAACGCCGCTGTCCTGCGTCCTCCTGAGTCGGCTGGTCTCGGCCGAGGGCTCACCCTGGCCCTGGTCGCGCACGGCCTGCTCATCCTCGCCTTGAGCTATGGCCTGAACTGGCACAGCGACTCCACGCCGGCTTTCGAGGCCGAACTGTGGTCGTCCATTCCCCAGGTCGCCGCCCCGCGCGAGGAAGCGCCTCCCGAGCCCGAACCCGAGGCGCCCAAGCCCGACACCCGTGCCCAGCAACGCGCGGCAGAAGAAGCGGCCGCAGAGCAGCAGCGCGAGGCCGAAATCGCCATCGCCAAGGAGAAGAAGCGCAAGGAAGAAAAGGCTCGCGAAGAAGCAGCCCAGCTCGAGCGCGAGAAGGCGGCGAAGGAAGCCAAGGACAAGGCCGCCAAAGAAAAGGCCGCGAAGGAAGAGCAGGAGCGCAACAAGAAGGAAAAGGCCGCCAAGGACGCCAAAGAGGCGAAGGAAGCCAAGGACGCCGATGCCAAGCGTGAAGCTCAGCGCCAGGAGTTCCTGCGCCGCATCCAGGGCATGGCCGGCGGCACGCCGAATTCCAACGGCACGGCTGCGCAGAATGCGGCGCCATCTGCCGGCTGGGTGGGACGCGTCAAGGGCAAGATCCGGCCGCTGATCATCTACGCCGACGACGGCGCGGCCAACCCGACGGCGGAGGTCCAGGTCACCCTGGGGCCAGATGGTCGCATCCTGGGCAGCAAGGTACTGAAGGCCAGCGGCGACGCCGAATGGGATCGCGCCGTGCTGCGTGCCATCGACAAGGCCGAGGTCCTGCCTCGCGACGACGGTCGCGTGCCGCCCGTCATCATCCTGAGCTTCAGGCCCCGCGAATAGTTCCGGGCTTCAGGTCTCCGCGGAGATCGGCCGCTGCGGCAGCACGCGCTGCAGTTCGTCGGCCAGTGTCTGGAGGTCCAAGGGCTTGCTGAGGTAGCCGTCCATGCCGGCGCTCAGGCAGGCGCTGCGGCGCAGCGCCGTGTCGCCGGCCGTGGCTGCGACGATGGGGAAAGGCGGCAGGCTGCCGATGCGTTGCAGCGACCTCAAGTGCTCGCTGGCTTCCAGCCCGTCCATGATCGGCATGTCCACATCCATCAGCACCATGTCGGGCGGCTCGCCGCAGCAGGAGTCGAGGGCCTCGATGCCGTCACCGGCCACCACGACCTCGTAGCCCAGTGCCTCGAGCTGGCCCCGCGTGACGAGCTGGTTCACGACGTTGTCGTCCACGACGAGCACGCGCCGGCTCTCCTGGACGTACAGCGGCGCGGGCGACGTCAGCCGCGATTGGGCCGTCGAGATGCGGATGTCGACATGGGCGGTGAAGCGCTCCAGTTCCAGCGGGCTGAGCGGCAGCACGCGGATGTCGACCGGGCTCTGGCGCCGCTGGCGCAGGGTGTCGGAGCCAGCGACGACGGCGAGCACCGTCCACACGCTGGGCAGAGCCTGGGCGATCTGTTCGAGCAGGGGCAGCTCCTGGCTGTCGTACTCGGCAACGAGCATCAACATCGGCGCCGCTGTGGCGGCTGTTGTCGCAGCGGCCTCGTCGAGCCGCTCGAAAGACATCACATGCCAGCCCAGTTGCCGCAAGCGCGTCTCGACCGAATCCAGCGCGCCGGGCAGAGGGCTGACCAGCCAGGCCACGGCGCCGGCGGCGTCTGGCGGGTGTTCGAAGGGCAGCTCCTGTGCAGCGACTTCGCCGCTCAGGGAGATGACCAGGCCGTCCCGGCCGGCGTCGACGAACTGCACCAAGCCCGCGGTGGCCGGGCATGGCCCTTGCGCTCGCGCCGCGAGCCCTTGGGCCGGGTCGGCCGCTTCCGAATCCAGTTCCAGGCGCTGCAGCACGCCCGCCACATCGGCCGGATGGCTGGTCCCCGTGCCCGCGGCGTGGATGACGATGCTGCTGCGGCCATAGACCGGCGGCTCGACCTCGGCGCTGAACATGACGAAGCCGGACTCGAAGCAGTCGACGATGCCGAGCAGGATGCGGTGGATACCCGCCCGCAGATAGGGCCCGGGATCGTCAAGCTCCAGGCGCGGTCCGCGGCAGTCGAAGTAGGCGACCAGCCCCTTCCTCCTGGCGAGCGGCAGCACCTCGCGCGCACCCTGCGTGAACAGCTCTGAAAATTCCATCGGCGGACCATTGCTAACCGTCCGCCAGACTAGGTCAAACCCGGTTTCCCCATGGTTTCCAGATGTGGCGACTGTTTACCGCGGGTAGGCCCGCTTCAGCACCAGGTGGTCGACCGACCAGCGGCCCACGCCCCACAGCGCGATCACCACCGCCAGCACGCCCCACAGGCTGTGCTGGAACACGCCGGCCGGCGAGAGGTCTTCCGCGGGCAGCGACAGGGCCGCCATCAGGTTGACGAAGAACAGCCCCACGCCAGCAAATCGCCCGGCCAGGCCCAGCACCAGCAGCGCCGGCAGCACCAGCTCTCCGGCCGTGCCTGCATAAGCCGCGAGGGCCGGCGGCAGCAGCGGCACCTGGTAGTAGTCGCTGAACAGCGCCAGCGTGGACGACCAGTCGCGCAGCTTGGTCAGGCCCGACGACAGGAAGACGTTCGCCACATAGAGGCGCGCAGCCAGCAGCGCGATGGACTGCAGATGGCTGACCAGAGTGTCCAGCGGCGCCGGCAGCCGGGTGGGCTGGAGACCGGGGTCCGTGAAGGCACGCAGGGCAGCGGAGACGAGAGCTTTCATGGCGTCGAAGTCGGGTGAGGGTTGTGCAGGGACCTGACCCCAAGCAGCCAGGCCTTGTGTAGCGCGGCCTGCAGCCAGGCGCCAAAGTCAAAGTCGGCTGCGGACGCGGAACCTTTCACTTCGGTCGCATCCAGGGCTTCGGCAAGGCTCGCGCCGCTCAGCAGCGCCGCAAAGAAGGCAGCCTCGGCCGTCGACAGCGACTGCCATTCCCCGCGCCAGCCGCGGCGCCAGACCAGCGTCGTGCCGGCCTGCTGCGCGACCAGCGCGACGCCCGGGCGCAGCAGCAGCTGCAGCGACTCGGGCGGCGTCGTGCCCAGCAGGTTCAAGGAGGCGACATCCAGCTCCGCGTCCGCGGCTCGCTCGGCCTGGTGCAGGGCCCAGTCCAGCCGCGCCAGATCCGGCAGGCCCGAGGCTTCGCCGGCACGTTCTGCCAGGAAGGCCTCCAGCGCCCCGCCCCACTGGCCCAGATCGCCGCTCTCGGGCGGATGGTGGCGCCAGAAAGTCCAGGCAAGCGATGCGAACTCGTCCTCGCCCAGCTCCTCGCGCAGGCGCGTGAAGGCCACGGCCAGGGCCTGGGCCGACAGGGCCTGCAGATTGCCGCGGTAGGCCGCCAGGCCGCGCTCGGCGCCGGTCAGCGTCGCCGGCGCATCGCCACGACCGAGCAGCGCGTCGACAAAAGCCTGCTGCTCGGCCTTCATGCGGCCACCGCCCTCGCCCGCTGGCTTTCGGCCAGCAGCACGCCGAGGTCGGGCACATCTGTGTCCCATTCGATCAGCGTCGGTATCGGGCCGAGACGCCGGATGGCATGCTCGTAGACCCGCCAGACCTCGTCGCGCACGCGACTGCCGTGATCGTCGATGACCAGGCCGTCCGCGCGTTCGCAATGGCCGGCCAGATGGATCTCGCCGACGCTGCCGGGCCGGATGGCATCGACCCAGCGCATGGCTTCTCGCGCGGCCGCGTCGGGGGGCAGGCCGTCGTTGCGGGCGTTGACGAAGAGGTTGTTGACGTCCAGCAGCAGGCCGCAGCCGCTGCGCCGCGCCAGTTCGTTGAAGAACTCGGGCTCGGCCAGGGTGTCGCCGGCCCAGCCGACATAGGCGCTGATGTTTTCGACCAGCATGGGCCGGCCCAGACGCTCCTGCACCTGCTGGACGTGGCCGACCATCAGCGCCAGCGATTCGTCGTTGAAGGGGATGGGCAGCAGGTCGGCCGCATGCAGGCCCGAGCCCACGCGCGCGAAACAAGCATGGTCGGACACCCAGCCCGGCTGTACGCGCTGCACAAGTCGGGCCAGGCGCTGCAGATGGGCCTCATCCAGCCCGGCAGCTGAGCCCAGGGCCAGACCGACGCCATGCAGGCTGACGTCATAGGCCTCGCGGCCGGCATCCAGCACGGCAAGCGTGATGCCGCCATCGGCGAAGAAGTTCTCGGAATGGACCTCGATGAAGCCGAGCGACGGGCGCTCGGCCAGCAAGGTCTCGTAATGAGGCTGGCGCCAGCCGATACCCACGCAGTCCACGCAGGGACCTGCCGGCGCCAAGGGGGTCGTGGCCGTCAAGCGGTCACTTCTTGGCCGGAGCCGAAGTCTTGCCGCCTTCCTTCTCGCAAGTGCCCTTGGCGACGTACTTCCATTCATTGGCGTCCTTGTCGGCCTTGGACTGGCCGGCGCAGGAGTGGCTGCCGTTGGCGGTGGCGCAGTCGTTCTGGCCGGCCTTGGCGATGCCGTAGCACTTTTCCTTGGCGGCGTCGGCGGCCTGGGCTTGGGCGACGAGGCCCAGCGACAGGGCGGCGGCGAGGGCAGAGGATACGAGGGTGGCGTTCTTCATGGACAGGTCTCCAAAGGGTTGGGGGGTGAAAGGCGGCCGATGATGCGGCGGCGAAGACGAAGTCGCAAGACACGCCCGAGTCCTTACACTGCCGCCCCTGCTGACACGACGGCAACAGGCCCCATCATGACCGCCTCTCCCGATTTCTGCCGCCAGATCGAGGCCCTGCGCCCGGCCCTGCTGAAGTACGCCAGGCTGCAGCTGCGCAACCCGGCCTGGGCCGAGGATGCCGTTTCCGAGACCCTGCTCGCCGCCCTGGAAAAACCTCAGGCCTTTGCTGGCGCCAGTCAGCTCAAGACCTGGCTGGTGGGCATCCTCAAGCACAAGCTCGTCGACCAGATCCGCAAGAACAGCCGTGAGTTGTCGACGACGGCCAGCACCGAAGACGGCGAAGACCTGGACGAACTGCTCTTTGCCAGCGACGGCCACTGGCGCGAGACCCAGCACGACTGGGGCAATCCCGAGGACGTGCTGCGGCAACTGGACTTCATGAAGGTGCTGGAGGCCTGCGTCGACAAGCTGCCCGGCCAGCAGGGGCGCCTCTTCATGATGCGCGAGTGGCTGGAGCTGGAGTCCGACGAAATCTGTAAGGAACTGGCGATCACGCCGACCAACCTCTGGGTCATGCTGCACCGGGCACGCCTCAGGCTGAGAGACTGCCTGCAGGCCGGTTGGTTCGGCGCCGCATCGGCCGGAGGAGCGTCTTGATCAAGCTGAAGATCACTTGCCGGGAAGCCACGCAGATCACGCTGCAGGCCGAGGACCGCCGCATGCCGCTGAGCGAGCGGCTGTCATTGCGCCTGCACCACCGCATCTGCAGCAACTGCCGGCGCTTTGCCCGCCAGGTCGAGCTGATGCGCCAGGCGAGCGTGCGTTGGCGCCACTACACCGAAGAATAGTCAGGCCACCGGCGCGCCCTCGTCCGGTGCGGCCGAGGCGAGTTCTTCCCCGCCGGTCAACGCGATCGCGATGGCCAGCTTGATGGCCTCGACCTGGGCCACCAGGCTCATGCTGGCCACCGTCGGCTGGTTGCGCGCGGCCTGCTCGGGCAAGGCCGGGATGTGGATGAAGCCGCTCTTCACGCCCTGACCGGCGAGCTGATGCTGCAGCTCGAAGAACACCTGATTGCAGACGAAGGCGCCGGCCGTCAGTGAAAGTCCGGCCGGATGACCGGCCGCGCGCAGGCCGTTGCGCATGGCCTTGATGGGCAGCGTCGAGAAGTAGGCCACCGGGGCGTCGGCGCGCACGGGCACGTCCTGCGGCCGCTCGCCGGCGTTGTCGGCGATTCGGGCGTCGATGAGGTTGACGGCGACTCGCTCGATGGAGATCTCGGTGCGACCGCTGGCCTGGCCCAGGGAGATGGCCAGCTGGGGCCTGACCTCGGCCAAGGCCTCGGCCAGGGCCAGGGGGGCCTCGCCAAACGCCGTCGGCAGGCAGCGCGCCTGCACGACGGCGCCGGCAATGACCTGGCCCTGCAGGGCCCGCGCGACTTCCCAGGAGGGATTGATGGCTTCGCCGCCAAAGGGTTGGAAACCGGTGAGCAGGATATTCATGTCGCCATTGTCCCGAAGTCGGGCCTTGGCCGCGGAGCCGTGTATTTCAGGGGAACGGGCCGGCCACCGCCCTCCATAAT
>Ga0194137_10000195_pt1 | contig 41905 bp, 36 predicted proteins | sample TARM_MetaG_T3_14_FD_134025 | JGI IMG/M metagenome (GOLD analysis project Ga0194137, IMG submission 134025) | Freshwater microbial communities from Pennsylvania, USA, analyzing microbe dynamics in response to fracking - TARM_MetaG_T3_14 (version 2) | ecosystem: Environmental > Aquatic >... | reverse complement strand
TTTGTGTAATTATATTTTGCTTAGTGAAACCTAAGTGAAATACCCATTTTCATACTCCTTCTATTTTTCTTCTGTGGATAACTTCAACATAATCCTTAAAATCCTATTCTGCAACTACCTATTACTTTATTATATACCCTGAAGTGAAGAGGTTAACCAAAGCAAGAATGGGTAGCCCTGGTAAAGAGCAAAGGTCGTGAGATTAATAGGGGATATGGGAATATTTTATTCCTGATTGTCCACGAAAGGTACAAACGCAAACCCCGGGTAGTAACTCCTATGGTACTCATTCTCGCCGAGTTTTTCCAGCAATAAGAGGTTTCCTAGGGCGTCCCGGAGGGGGATGGCCAGCTTTCCTCCTATGGCTAATTGGGAAAGAAGGGCGGAGGGAATGGCAGTTGCCCCTGCGCTTATTAAAATTCGGTGAAAGGGGGCTTTTTTCGGGTATCCTTCAGCTGCATTCCCATGAATGAAAACCGCATTTTGATATTGGGTTTTTTCATAATTTTTTTCAGCGAAGGCTTTTAAAGAGCCGAGAAGCTCCATGGCAATGACTTCTCCCCTTGGGCCAACGAGATGGGATAAAAGGGCTGTGGTCCATCCATGGTTCAACGGCCTCCTTCTTAATTATCTAAAAATATTCCGCAGAAATCCGAATTCATCTTAATTTTATTATACCCTCCGCGATCACGTGTTAAAAAGAAAGTTAGGAAAGAATCGGAAAGATAGATAATAATTTAACGTTAATTTTATACGAAACTTGTCTTGAATCTAACAATCATTAAAAAAAGAAGAGACACCTTTATATTAAGGCGTCTCTTCTTTCTTAAGAAGGAGTTTCCATTAAATTTTCATAGATTACTGATTGTTCGTTAATTTACTCGCTAATTAATTAGTTTGCGTTCTCGGAAGCTTTTTCTACTACTGCTAAGTATCCTTCAACAGTAACGGTTACAGAAGATTCTAGTTCGGCTACATCCGGTACATGTTGGTGTGCGTCATCAACAACTTTAACATTAAGGTTCATAATATCCTCAACAGATTGTCCAGCCATCCACTCTTCTAAAGCTTCAACTTGCTCGTACCATTCTTTTTCGATTCCGGAAACTCGAAGCATTCCGTAATCGTCGCCCCGCTCTTTTTTGGTCTGAAGTTCAGCATCCATATCCGCTGCTACTTGACCTTCTTCATCAAAAGCTACTCGTACTTGAGCTACATCAATAATGGTATTTACTACGTTTCCGTCAGCATCAAATGCTGTTGCACTCATGTAAGTATCAACTTGCGCTTGAGCCGGATCTTCGTCGGATGCGTCTCTGGATTTGCTGATATCAGTTTTAACACCTAAACCAACGGTTTCTGCACCTTCAGCGGCTTCAGCGTTATCCCATGCTTCTTCTACAGCAGCAAGATAGGATTCAACAGTAATGGTTACAGAAGATTCTAATTCCGGTACATCCGGTACATGTTGGTGAGCATCATCAACAACTTTAACTTCTAAGTTCATTACTTCATCTACGGTCTTACCAATCATCCACTCTTCTAAAGCGGCAATCTGCTCATACCATTCTTTTTCGATTCCGGAAACTCTAGCCATTCCGTAGTCGTCTCCACGCTCTTTCTTAGTCGGAACCAGTTCGTCTCTGTCAGAAGTTACTTGCATATCTTCATCAAAAGCCACTCTAGTTTGAGCAACATCAATAGATACGGTTACGATGGTTCCGTCTTCATCAAAACCAACGGCAGCCATGGTTACATCAGCTTGTGCTTGCGCAGTTTCCTCATCAGTGGCACCTTTGGATTTTCCGATTGAAATTTTTTGTCCAAGACCAAATAAAGCAACAGATCCTTCGGTCATTTCTTCATCTTGCTCATCTTCATCCTGCTCATCTGCTTCGTCTTCGTCTTGCTCATCTTCTCCCTGTTCGTCTTCGCCTTCTACAGCTTCTCCGTTATCTCCGTTTTCATCAGCGTCGTCATCCCCATTACCACATCCGATAAAAGCCGTTGATACCAGTAAAAGAATTAGAGCCAACAATAAAATCTTTTTCATTTCAATCCCTCCATATTTTAGATTGTATTATTTTTAACATAAATGCAGTATAACATAAATTTATGGTATACACAATATATTCGTTAATAATTTATCGTTAAAAAGTTATTGTTTCATATTAATAAAATTTTCCGGTAATAAACCAGTATTGTCGATAGAAGTTGTTTAGTGTGGTAGGATAAATGGGTAAAACAATTAAAAGAAATAAAAATTCGAAAGCAGGTGTGTTTATGAAAACTCGTATTGTAACAGAGGATCTTGTTTTTACCATCGATAAAGAACCGAAGACATTTTTAAAGGAGTTCCTGGATGAGGAGAACAACATCAAAAAAGATTTCGTGGAGATCACAACAGAAAGAGAACGGGATATTTTTATAAATGTACGCCATATTATCAGAGTGGAGACGGTGACCCGGTAATTTAGGAGGAGATCTTATGTCTGAGGAAAAGAAACCTTTAATGAAGATCGAAGGATGGAATTTAGAAGCAAGTTACCAAGACCTGCCCCAAAAACTGTTTAGCAAGGTTCACCCGAGCCCGGTGAAGGATCCGAAAATTGTTCTTTATAATGAAGACTTAGGAAAAGCCTTAGGGTTAAATATTAAAGCGTTTGATAAATCGGAAACCCGGTTGATCTTTTCCGGCAACAAAATCCCCCAGGGGGGACTGCCCATTGCCCAGGCCTATGCCGGCCATCAATTCGGACACTTTACGGTTTTAGGCGATGGCCGGGCGATCCTTCTAGGAGAGCAAATTACTCCGACGGGGGAGCGATTGGATATTCAGCTAAAGGGTTCCGGGGCAACCCCCTATTCCCGAAGAGGCGACGGACGGGCAGCCCTGGGACCGATGCTTCGGGAATATATCATCAGTGAAGCCATGCATGCTTTGGGGATTCCAAGTACACGGGCACTTGCGGTGGTCTCAACAGGGGAAAGAATACTTCGGGAAAAAAGACTGCCGGGAGCCATCCTGACGAGAGTGGCATCCAGCCACATCAGAGTCGGCACCTTCGAGTATATCAGCCAATTTGGAAATGCGGAAGATTTAAAAGCTTTAGTGGACTACACCATAAAAAGACACTTTCCCGAGATCGAAAAAGATTTTAATGAAAAATCCCGGGAAGGACGGGACCCATCAGAGGAGCAGATAAATGAAAAAACCTTAAGATTTTTTGATGAGGTGCTGGATCGCCAGGCCTCATTAATTGCAAAGTGGCAGCTGGTAGGATTTATCCATGGGGTAATGAATACGGACAATATGGCCATTAGCGGCGAAACCATCGATTATGGCCCCTGCGCTTTTATGAATACCTACGATCCCGATACGGTTTTCAGTTCCATTGATCGAAGAGGGCGTTATGCCTACAAAAATCAGCCGGGAATCGCACAGTGGAATTTGGCACGATTTGCGGAAACCCTGCTTCCCCTGATTCATCGGGACCAGACCCAGGGAATTAAGTTAATGGAAAAGCATTTGCAACAATTCACCACACAGTACCATAACTATTGGTTGGAAGGGATGGGGAAAAAATTAGGGATGTTTCAAATCCAAAAGGATGATGAGGGACTGATCGAGGAACTGCTGCAAATCATGAAGGAGGAGTCTTTGGACTTTACCAACACCTTTGTAGCGTTAACCTACGGTAAGGAAGAGGAGTTATCCGTTACTGACGCGGATCGATTGGAGACTTGGCTGAAAAAGTGGGAAAAGCGCCTGGATACTCAACAAAAAACCCGGGAAGAAGCGCAAGAGCTGATGAAAAAATCCAACCCTGTGGTGATCCCTCGAAATCATCAAGTGGAAAAGGCCCTAAGTGCCGCGGTGGATAAGAGTGACTACCAGGTGATGGAGGAGTTAATGAAGGTTCTTCAAGAACCTTACCGCTATAGTGAAGAAAATAAAATATACCAAAAACCTGCGGGACCGGAAGAAAAGCCTTACGTAACCTACTGCGGAACCTAAGGGACAGAGTTTGCCCATTAAATCGGATTAAATCAGAAAAGTGGAATAATTCACATTGGATTGTTTAAAAATATTGGTAAATCGGATATAATTAAATCGATGAAGGATGAAAAATGATAAATGGAGGGTTATTTAATGGCGAAAATTATTAAAGGAAAACCGGTTGCAGACAAAATCACAGAAGAGCTGGCAAAGGAAATTGAACAGCTCCGGGAAAATGGCGGGAAACCCAAACTAGCCACACTTCGTGTGGGAGAGCGGGGGGATGATATTGCCTATGAAAAAGGAGCCACCAACCGTATGAAAAAAGTCGGGGTTGAGGTTGAATCCCTAGTGCTGGACCAGTATATCACACAGAATGATTTTATTCTGGAACTGGAAAAACTGAACAACGATGATTCCGTAAACGGTATATTGATTTTCAGACCCCTACCGAAACAAATAGACGAAAGTGTGATTAAATACATTATTGATCCGGAAAAAGATATCGATTGTTTCAGTCCTCTGAATGTGGGGAAAATGGCTGAGGGAGATCCCACCGGATTTAATCCCTGCACACCCACCGCAGTGATGGAAATTCTGGATTTCTACGGGGTAGAAATAAAAGGTGCGGATGCTTCCGTAATCGGATCCTCCATGGTGGTTGGAAAGCCTGCGGCAATGCTTTTATTAAACCAAAAGGCCACGGTTACGGTAGCCCATTCGAAGACCAAGGATACCGCCGAAGTTGCAAGAAACGGAGAAATCCTAGTCGTTGGTGTGGGAGTACCGAGAATGGTGAAAAAGGACTGGATCTCGGAGGGTGCAGTGGTTATTGACGTAGGCATTAACGTAGATGAAGAGGGAAATATGTGCGGAGATGTGGACTTTGATAACGTCCAGGAGAAAGCCTCCATGATCACACCGGTTCCCGGTGGTGTGGGATCGGTCACCACAACGATTTTAGCGAAACATGTGGTAAAAGCCTATAAACAGCAAAACCAATAATTCAAATTCTTAAATAGATGATTGAGTAATTAAACCCAAAGATGAACTCTCTTCTACAGGAAATCGTAAAACATACGGTGACTGGGGGGAGAGTTTTTTGATGAAGGTTAGTGGGGTCAGGTAAGTCGGAAATACTGTAAAATCACCAAAATTCCTTAGTTTCCGGAAACAAATATGGTATAATACTAATACATTTATTACAGATAAAGAGATCCGGAGGCTAGAGCATGATTAGACAGTATTTATCACCCATAGCCATGAGTGTGGGGGCATCGTTATTGATTCTATTATTATCCGCTATGCCCTATGCCATATATAACTACCGTAAGCGGGGGATAATTCCCATGAGAAGAACCTTGATCGGTTATTCTTTTATATGGTACCTGGTAGCGGCTTACTTTTTAGTAATTCTGCCACTGCCTTCAAGGGAAGCGGTGGAAACCTTAAATACGGTCCATTATAATCTGGAACCCTTTATTTTTGTGGAACATTTTTTAAGCTATTCCGGGATCGACCTTTCAAATCCCGCCACCTATCCGGCGGCATTATTGCAACCGACGGCCTATATCGTATATTTTAATCTATTTTTGATGATCCCCTTAGGGGTCTATCTACGTAAGTATTTCGGTTTTAATTTCTTTAAAACCTTGTTAGCAGGCTTTTTATTAAGCCTTTTCTTTGAAGTTACCCAACTGACAGGGCTATATGGGGTTTATCCCAGACCTTACCGAATATTTAATGTGGACGATCTGATGGTAAACACAATGGGTGCCATAGTCGGTTATCTATTGGCTCCGATTTTTAAAGGCTGGACACCGGAAGCGGAAACCGAGGAAAGTTTTCAAGAATTTAAGGAAGTAACCACTCCGAGACGATTGCTGGCTTTTGTGATAGATATTACTGTGATTGCAGCACTATATCCCTTGGCACATCTTTTTTTTGAGGGTTTTTTATTACAGAACATAATTGATGGAGGCTTTAGTTTTATCGTAGCCTTTCTCCTCGGTAACATTTATTTTATAGGATCCACCATGGTCCTTAAAAAGCAAACCATGGGAATGGCTGTTGTGAAAATTTCCATGCACTCCTATGAGGGCGGCACATTTTCCGGGGCAAGACTGCTATTTAGGCATTTGTTATTCCTTCTTTGGTTCCCGGGAACCCTGATGGTATTAGAGGTCGCCGGTATGGAAGAACCCTATATCTCTTTTCTTTACTTAGCCGTATTTGTCATTCTCGGCGCCGGTCTGTTGCATATGGGAATCAGTTTGAATAAGAGGGAGCGAAGACTCATCCATGAGCGGATCAGCAAAACCTTTTTGAAAAGTCTAAATTAGTTGAGGAAAATAGTTATGAATAATAGCAGCAATGGAATGAAAATGACAGCAATGATTATTCTCGAAAAATATGTTAGGATAAAGTAGAAAAAGAATGTAAGTGAGGTGAATTTATGAAAGCATATCGAATTACTATACAGCTACAAGAGGTAAACCCCTTAATGTGGAGAGAGGTCATCCTTCCTGCCACGGCCACGTTTCAAAACCTCCATCAGGTGATACAAAAAGTTTCGAATTTTAAGGGGTGGACCCTGGATGAAGCGGGGCGTTTGTATGAGTTTAATCTTCCCGAAGAAAACCTACGGATTACCAATGACGAGGAAGCCTATGTCGAGCACCGGATTTATAAAGAGAATCAGGAAGATGTGGTAAAAAGGCATGGGGACTCCTCCGAGGAATTTCAAGCTTTTAACGAATCCCGAATCAAGGATTTGGAAACCGTGATCAAAAAACCGGAGGAAGTTCATATGGGGTTTTATCTGGAAAAATATCAAAGCCTGGAATATGTATTTGACTACGAAGATAAATGGAAATTCATTGTGGGGTATGTGGAAACCCTTGAAGATTATCTCGATAACTTTCCGACTCTCATTAACGGAGCGGAGGCCGCCCCCATCGAGAACCTGGGAGGTGCGGAAGGCTATAATGAATTTTTAAAGGTGTATAACGATCCGGAGCATCCGGAACACAAGAGTTTAAAGGAATGGGCAGGGAAACAGGGCTATAAAGAATATGATCCGGAATTGATTAATGAGAAATTGAAGGAAATCAAAATCTAAGAAATCAAAATCTAAGAAAAAAAATTTTAAGAAAAAAATCTAAGATAAAAATATAAGTAGAAAAAAAGCAAGCTATCCCGTAGGGTAGCTTGCTTTTATACAGGAACATGCTAATGTTTTTTTCGTTTATTTATTGATTTGATGCATTAATGAAGTTTTCAGTCCTTCTATAGGATACCGTTTAAACAGTTCATGGCAGGTGTAGGTAAACTTAATGGTATGGACATCCTTAGAATCCGAGCCTTCCTGAAGGAGTTCCGGCCACGAGCGTAAAACCGGTTCATGATCCGGTTTGTGATAGATAATACCCTCAATGGAAACCAGATGAGTGATGACCGCAGTGGTGTAAATATCCAGGGCTTCGTCAAAATCCCGGAAGTAATCTTTCAGTACCAGCATGGCATGAAGACCTGTAATACAGTGCAGTGCGATGATGCTTTTGGTCTGATCAAAGGCCGGCAGACAAAGGTCTAAAAGCCCCTGCACTTTATCATCCGCGCTTTCTTCAATTAAAAAACCGGCATTTAAGTATTTGGGACTCTGATAAAGGGATTTCATGGTTTGGCCTAAGGAATCATTTTGGGCAAGTGTTTTTTCTACGGTAGGATTTTTCATCACTTCCAGCATATTTTCATGGATCTGATCCTTCGGTATTTTTCGATAAAAGGGGGTCACTTCTCGGTAAGCGGTTACATAATAAGCTAAGGCTCTGGAAACTTCCTCAGTAAGAGCTTCGTCGTAAGAAACTCCTTCTTTGGCATAAGCCAGTCGAATCGTAACGTGAAAAAGACCGGAAGATAGGCCCAGGGGATAGGCGTTCAGGATTTTTTCGATCATGAAATCTATTCCATGGGTGTTTACTTCCTTTTCCATTAAATCCAGGCAAGCCTCATATTTTTCTTTTTTTCCAAGGCATCCTTCAATGGATGTTGCGGGAGTATAATCCTTGGTAACCGGATCCACAGCAAAGTGACCATTATAATAATCCGTGTAAGCCTCTACTTTATTCAGGTCTTCCGTAAGGTGATAAAGAGCAAGTTGTCCCATGGGAAGATGATTAACCAATCCTTCCATGTAAGGGGACTGTTTTCTTCCATTTTCATTAATCAGTTGCGTTAGTTTCATATTTTTTCCTCCTTATTCATCCTGTTTTTCATAGGCTGCTTACACTACCTTCTACCAAATAGTGTCACTAACCTGTATCGACAAATCCCGTATCATATCCTATATTTATCCTATTTTAATAAATGTAAACCAATCCTCTGAAATTATTAAGAATGTCAATATTATGTTATAATACCATGAAGGAACCGACGGATTTTTATTGCACAGGAGGAAGTCACTATGGAAGCAATGTCTCAGCAAATTTTCTTTGGAATAATGGTAATTTTCATGGCCGCCATGACCCAGGGGGCCACCAGTTTCGGGTTTTCATTAATCGCAATTCCTCTGTTGGGGCTGATGTTTCCGCTGCAAGTAGCGGTGCCCATATTAATGATTTACAGTTTGATCCTTAACAGTGTAATTCTTTATAATATTCGGGAACATGTTCAATTAAAAAAGATTATTGTACTGGTGATTTTCGGTATGGTGGGCACGCCCTTCGGCGTGTATCTTCTAAAAGTGCTGGAGGAAAACACCTTAAAGCTATTAGTTGGCATCATTATCGTCCTTGTGGCCGGTGTAAACTTTTCCGGTTATCATTTCAAAGTGAAAAATGAACGAGCCGCCTTTATTCCCGTAGGTATTGCCAGTGGTCTGTTAAACGGCAGTGTGTCCCTGGGAGGCCCTCCCATCGTGCTCTTTTTAAACAATCAAAAAGTAAAAAAACAGATCTTTCGGGGGAATTTAACCCTGTATTTTTGGATCATCAACCTGTTTTCCATTCCAACCTATTTTTTCAGCGGACTGATTACCACGGAGGTGCTAAGCTACTCGGTGTATTTATTTCCAGGGCTGATTTTGGGAACTCTAATCGGAATCAACATCGGAAATCGAGTGGAAGAGCAGCTCTTTAAAAGGATCAGCATGAGCCTGATTATGGGTATGGGGGTTCTTTCCATTTTGTCGGGAATTTAAGGATATCATTTCAGTTTAATAGAACTAACCAGTGAAGAGTAAAAAGGAAGTTTCATTCGAAACTTCTTTTTTTAGTAGGCGAAGTTTTCTTAATGAAAACTCATGATTGAGGAAAGGGATATCGGGGTATTTATAATTAATAATGATTATCATTAGATGGAACGAATAAAAGATAAAAGGAATAAATTTTGTAAAGCAAACCCGAATCATTGAGAAAGGAGTCAAAAATGAAACTAATAAATAAAGGCATTCATCATATCACTTCCATTGCAGGGGATCCCCAGGAAAACGCGGATTTTTACGCCGCGGTGTTGGGACTGCGCATGGTTAAAAAAACCGTAAACTTTGATGCTCCCGATACCTACCATTTGTATTTTGGAGACCAGCAGGGGACCCCGGGCACGGTAATTACTTTTTTCCCTTGGGAAAATGCTCGAAAAGGGAAAATCGGCAGCGGGCAGGTGGGGGTCACCACCTACGCTGTACCGGAAGGCACTTTGGCGTTTTGGAAAGAGCGATTGGAAAAGTTTCACGTGAAATTTAAGATGGAAACCCGTTTCCAGGAAGAATATCTCCGTTTTCAAGATCCCCATGGACTGGAAATTGAAATTACGGAACGTAAATCCGGGGACTTGAGCAAGTGGAGCTTTGGCGGAGTTAGTGAAGCGGTGGCGATTAAAGGTTTTGCAGGAGCCACGCTTTATTCCAAGGATCCGGATAAGAGCGGAAGTTTACTGGAAGAGCTGTTCGGATTTGAAAAAATCGGTGAAGATCAGGGACTGATTCGCTATAAAAGTACCGCAGACTTAGGAAACGTAATTGATCTTAAGAAAGCCCCGGAGAGTTCCGGCGTACAAGGAGTGGGTACGGTGCACCATATTGCTTTTAGAGCCTCTGATGAATCGGAACAGTTGGCCTGGAAAAAGCTCCTGGAAGATAAGGGCTACGGGGTAACGGAAGTCCGGGACCGAAACTACTTTAAATCCATTTATTTTAATGAAAAGGGAGGCATCCTCTTCGAGATCGCCACCGAAGGTCCCGGATTTGATCGGGATGAAACCTTTGAAAATATGGGATCGGAGTTAAAGCTTCCTGAGCAGTATGAGAGTCGAAGAGAAGACATAGAAAGCAAGCTACCGAATATAAGGATAAGAGAAGAAAATACGAAGGTGAAAGGGGATATGGAATGAGAGAAATAAACCCTATGGACTTAACGGAACAGGAAAACTACTTTTTACTCACGGCCTCGGTCATTCCAAGACCCGTGGCTTTTACCACCACCCTGTCAAGCAAGGGGGTACTAAACGGCGCTCCTTTTAGCTACTTCAATATCGTGGCGGCTAATCCGCCGCTACTCTCCATTTCCGTACAGCGTGACCGAGGAGAAATGAAGGATACCGCGAGAAATGCTATGGAGCGTGGAGAGTTCGTGGTTCACATTACCGATGAATCCTATATAGAAAAGATCAATGAGACCTCCATTGCCTTTCCACCGACGAGAAGCGAAGTGGAACATAGTGGACTAACACCCATTGAAAGTACAGTGATCAAGACACCGGGGGTAAAAGAAGCCAGCATTCGAATGGAATGCCTTGTGGAAAAAATCATTCCCCTTGGAGGAACGGAAAGCGCCCCTGCCTGCGATCTGCTTATCGGAAAAGTGGTAAAGTATCATATCCGGGACGGGGTGCTTCATGACGGACGCATTGATGCAGAGCTTCTCCGGCCCGTTAGTCGTCTGGCAGGAACCCAGTATGAAAAACTAGGGGAGATCTTTAAATTAAAAAGACCCTAAATACGAAAAGAGTCTAAATACGATAAACCCTAAATACAAAAGCTCCTAAATACAAAAGCTCCTAAATACGAAAGCTCCTAAATATGGAACACCCTAAGTCAAATCCATAATAGATTGATGATCACGTTGAACCACAAATTGACCCGCACAACAAATTGACCCGCCAAAATATTTTCTAGGTTTTGGTGGGTTTTTCTATGAATTTTATAACAAATTTTGCTTAAAAATATGATAGGATATAAGAGGAATCAGGAAAGGAGATTTACGATGAATGAGAAAAAAGTATTACTAATTGATGCAATGAACTTAATTCACCGAAGCTACTATGCCTATCCCCGACTGGCCACAAAAGAGGGTGTGGCCACGGGAGGCTTTTTCGGTTTTGTTAAATACTTAAAATCCCTACAGGATAAATATCAGCCCTGGCACATGGTTATTTGCTCCGATGCTTCAAGGGAAAGCTTTCGAAATGAATTTTTCCCGGAGTATAAAGGAACCCGTAAGGAGACCGATGAGGAACTGATTGTGCAGTTCGGCATGATGGAGACGTACTTGGAGAAGTGCAACGCCACCTTTATTAAAAAAGAAAATTATGAAGCCGATGATTTAATCGGAACCCTGGCAAAAAAAGCGGTGGAAAAAGACTATCAACCTCTGATTGTCTCCGGTGATCGGGACCTGTTTCAATTGGTAAGTTCCAAGGTGCATCAATTGTATCTTTCCAATAAGGGCATGATCTATTTTGACCCGGAAGCGGTGGTGGAGAAGTACGATGGCCTGGGTCCTAAGCAGATTGTGGACTTAAAAGCATTATCGGGAGACCCTTCCGATAATATTCCCGGGATACGGGGGATCGGAGAGAAAACCGCAATTAAACTGCTAAATGCCTATGGGGACCTTGAGGGCATCTATGAAAATACCCACGAACTGAAGGGTAAACAAAAAGAGAAGATTGAAATGGGAAAAAAAGAGGCTTATCTTTCCAAGCGTTTAGCCGCTATCGACTGCAGGGTGGATATTGATGATGAAGACCTGTTAAGTCCCGATGAAAACTTTTCTTTATCAACGAAAGACGCCTATGATTACTTACAGGAGTTAAACATCAGCAAAATCTTTACGAAAGAGGATATCTATTTTCCGAAAGGGGAGGAAACTAACTGCGCTAAAGAAGATATCCAGTATCCGAAAAGTGAAGAAACTTACAACGCTAATAAAGAAGAAATCGTAGAACAAGATGATGAACAGATTTCCATGGATTTTACCTAAGACCGGATTTCGAATCACGAAAAATACTTTTGGAAAAGAGGGGACTTATGTTTTTTCTATTACTTGCAACTCTTTGTAGTGCATCCATCGCATTGATTTTTAAGTACACGGAAAGTTCGAATACCAACCGATTGGTAATTACCAGCGCTAATTACTTTATTGCCTTTACCACCAGCCTTGTTATGATCGGGGCCAAGGGGTTAATCGGTAAAGTGGATTGGTCCGATTCCTTCGGCCGGGAGTTTTCCCGGATGTTTAGTGAGGGGGGCTTTATTTTTTCCCAGTATTCCAGTTTGATCTGGGGGATCATCATCGGTACCCTGGCAGGGGGATTTTTCTTCGCCTCCTTTATTTTCTATCAGAAGAGTGTTCGGGAAAACGGGGCGGGACTGTCGGGAGCCTTCGGGAAAATCGGCATTCTTATTCCCATGGTGCTCTCTATTATTTTCTGGCAGGAATATCCCAGCTCCATCCAGTGGGTCGGAATTATTCTGGCCATTGTATCCATATTAATCGTGAATCTGTCCTGGGAGGCCAAAGAGAAACTGGATGTGAAGTACTTACTGATTTTACTGTTTATTTTCGGAGGCCTTGCGGAATTCTCCAATAAGATTTATCAGAACTACGCGTTAAATGATTATAAGGATGTCTTTTTGTTCTTTGTGTTTTTCACCGCATTCCTGATCAGCATAACCTACACCTTAAGAAGAAAATCAGTGATCACCAGACGGGATATTTTCACGGGATTTGCGGTAGGGATACCGAATCTTTTCTCTTCCTATTTTTTAATTTTGGCACTGGATACCTTAAAGACTTCCGTGGTTTTCCCGATTTACAGTGCTGGAAGTATTGTTCTGATCACCATCGGCAGTTTCTTGATCTTCAAAGAGCGAATTGCCAATAAAAACAAAGTGGCGATTTTATTAACGGTAATTGCCCTGGTCATGATTAACCGATAAGGGGCTAATTTCTTTTTTCTTTGTTTTTATCCCGTTATTTGGTAAACTGTGTATAGAAAGTATAATGGAGAGGAAGGAATTTCATGATGGAAGAGCAAAAGGGAAAAGACAAGGAAATATCCACAGGGGAACCTGTGAAGAAACCGATAGAGAAAACTACGGAAGATTCTATAGAGAGTTCAAAAGAGGAAAAATCCGCGGAATCCATAAACGGGGAATCTAAAGAGGAAGAGCCTAAAGAAGAAGCGTCGATAAAAAGCGAGGAAAATATTACTCGAATAAATCTTGAGGGTAAGGAAATTATTTTAATTGGAACCGCCCACGTATCGAAAGAAAGCGCGAAGCAGGTAAAAGAAGTGATTGAAGCGGAGCAGCCGGATTCGGTTTGTATCGAACTGGATCAACAGCGATACCAGTCGGTCACGGATAAAAACCGGTGGCAGAAGATGGATATCTTTAAAATCATTAAAGAGAAAAAAACCACGGTGCTACTGGTAAATCTCGTGATCTCTTCCTTTCAAAACCGACTGGCCAAGCAGTTCGGCATAAACCCGGGGCAGGAGATGATTCAAGGGATCGAATCTGCCAAGGCTATTGATGCGAAACTGGTACTGGCGGATCGAAATATTCAAACCACTTTTTCCCGTGTTTGGCACGGCATCGGATTGAAAGGGAAGCTTTCCCTAATGGTACAAATCCTTTTTAGCATTTTTAATGATGAGAGCATTTCCGAAGAAGAACTGGAAAAAATGAAATCTCAGGATATGTTAAATGCCATGTTGCAGGATTTTACGGAGCATTTCCCGAAACTCAAAAAACCGTTGATTGATGAACGGGATCAGTATCTGTCCCAAAAGATTAAAGATGCACCGGGGGACAAGGTCGTGGCCATTTTAGGGGCGGCCCACATTCCAGGTATAAAAAAAGAAATCCATAAGGAGCATGATCTTAAAGCATTATCCAAGGTCCCGAAAAAATCCAAAGGGCCGGGGAAAATTGCCTGGGGAATTCCCATAATTATTATTGGGATCATCCTGTATACCTTTTATATGAATTTTTCCGCAGGGCTCAGTCAAACCGTAAGCTGGGTTATTTGGAACGGCGGACTGTCCGCCATTGGTGCCATTATCGCGCTGGGTCATCCCTTAACGATTTTGACCGCCATTGTTGTAGCGCCTATAAGCTCACTAAATCCCTTATTGGCTGCCGGTTGGTTTGCAGGATTTACCGAGGCTTATCTCCGACGTCCCAGTGTTTCGGATTTTGAAAGATTGTCGGAAGATGCGGTCAGTGTAAAGGGTTTTTGGAAAAACAAAGTTACAAGGATTCTTCTAGTGGTAACCTTAACCAATCTCGGAAGCACTCTGGGAACGGTAATTGGTGGAGCGGAAGTTATTCGGGTGTTTATCCAAACGATTACTCAGTAAGGATCAGTAAAAGTAAGGTTCTTTAATTGCAATGGAATTTTCAAAGAAAGGGTCGATAAGAATGCGCGTAACTATTGATCGATTTGAAGGAAATTTTGCCGTGGTGGAACTGGACAATAAGGAAACCGTAAATATGCCTAAGGTTTTAGTGCCGAAAGGTGCAAAGGAAGGGGATATTATCGATATTACAATTAATGAAGCAATAACACGGGAACGTAGACAAAAGATGGAAAGCAAAATGAAGGACTTATGGAGAAAATCCTAATACTTAAAAAACGACCTGTAGAGGTCGTTTTTTCGTGAAAAATCATTTGTGAAACTTCTTTTATAGCGTTTTTTTGCAAAAATGTTTCTACAAAATCTCTTTTACCCGACCAACGTCCCCACTTTCCAAGCGTACCTTAATACCGTGGGGATGGTTTGGGGATTTTGTCAGGATTTTTTCAACGATTCCTTCGGTTAATGTGCCGGTGCTCTGGTGCTGCTTTTGAACGATCTGAACCCTGGCACCAATGGTTATATCACTTCTTTTTGTTCCGTCCATCAAATTCACTCCTATAGGCTTGTTTAAGTTTTCTTTCTGTCATTTAAGTATAACAGGCAAAAAGCGGAATAGCGAGGGAGCGGTGCATTACCTTTCCAAGGGTTGCTTTCGTGCTTAGTTGAGACGAAAACGGGTAAAAAATAAATAGTGTCCGAAATAAGCAATAGAGTATAGGCTATATTAGCCGGATTGTTTTAGTCATGGATTTGGTTATACCGATAGCCATACCTTTAGCTATAATTTAACTGTATAAGTAACTATACTTTTAACGATACTATTCGCTACATTATCGTAGCGTACACTATAAATACAAATCATGACAAAGGAGATGAGATGTATGAAAAACTTTATTATTACGGGAACCTCCAGAGGATTAGGGAAGGCCCTGGCTAAATCCTTAATGGAAGAGGATCACCGGGTGTTTTGCATTTCCCGAAAGAAGGATCAGGAGTTATTGGATTTTGCAGAGAGAAATTCAGGAAACCTGGAATTTTTCCCATTTGATTTAGCTGATTCCAACGAGATCAGACCATTGATGAAGAAAATTTTTGAAAAGATTGATTTGGATAAGTCCGAGGGGATTTTCCTAGTGAATAATGCCGGGGTTTTGGCACCGGCGAAACGATTGGAAGACTGCGGGGATGAAGAAATTCTAAATAATCTTCATGTAAACCTGGCGGCTCCCTTAATTCTAACCTCGGCTTTTGTTAATCATACGAAGGAATTTAAGGGTGATAAAAGGATAATCAACATCTCATCGGGCGCGGCCAGAAAACCCCATTATGGATGGACCAATTACTGCGCGGCAAAAGCGGGAATCAATCTGTTTACCCAGTCCCTGGGACTGGAACAGGAAAAAAGCGACTATCCGGTAAAGGTGTTATCCCTGGCACCGGCAATTATGGATACGAAAATGCAGGAAGAGATCCGAAGTCTGGATAAAAAAGACTTTCAGGAGCTGGAGAAGTTTAAAGACTACAAAAGAGAAGGGAAACTTCTGGATACGGAAACTGTGGCGGAGAAGGTAAAAAATCTTTTACTAACCGGAGATTTTGAGCAGGGAGAGTTGTTGGATGTTCGGGGGCTGTTATAATATCGACTAGAATAACGACGACTTTAGGATGGAAAGTGCAAACAGTGAGTTTGTGTTGAAAGATCATAAATTTTTAGGGGATGTGAAAATATGAAGGAAGTAATTATCGACAGCGGGATTCCCTGTTATGAAATCGAAGATTATTTTAAAAAAGAGGCGACGCCTCTAAATTCAGGAAAATATGTAGGCGCAAACTGGGAGGTTGCGGTTGATCAACGGAAAGATCAAGGGTATAAACACATGCGGATCCCCCGAACAAGGTTGGTTTTTAAAGGGGAAGAGGGAGCGGTGGATCGGGCGGTTCAAAACTATCGTAGAGCTTTTTTACGAGGGGGAGCCTAAAAAAAACCACCGGAAAACCCGGTGGCTAGGAATATTCACTTAAAAATTTGTAGGCGTCATTAATTTCCTGGAATTTTTTCGTAGCATTAGGATCCTTATTAATGTCCGGATGATATTTTTTCGCTTTCTTACGATAAGCGGACTTTAAGGTTTTATCATCCACGCCCTCGGTAACATCTAAAATATCCAGGCTGTCCTTATATTTTTGCTGATAATTAACCTGGGCACCTCCGAAGGATTGATTAGAGCCTCCTTGCTGATGGCTCCACTGGCCACCGGAACCGGTACGATAGTAGTACCGACTGCCTCGGGCACCCTGGGATTGCCACTGGTTGAACTGTTCATTCCATGCCCGCTGTTTTCGTTGCTGTTCCTCGTAGTACCGACGTTCCTGTTCTTTTCTGTAATCCTCTTCAGCCTTCTCATAGGTTTTTTTATACGTCGAAAAGGACTTATAGCTGTAATCTGAAGGATTGGTTAAATGATTCGACAGATTGAACAAAAAGGAGGTATAGAGGAATTTCTGTTTTTTCAACTGCTTTAAAAACCTTCCCCCAAGAATGGGAAAAAATAAAAGGAATGCAATGATTGCTAAAGCATAGGGATCGGTTAATATCCGGATTCCCAGGGGAATGGCAAAGAGTAGAAAGAATAAACAGCCCCCCATACTGAGAAGCAGAAAGAGTCCGCTGGAAATGCCCTTCGTAAGAAGGATCGTGGTTTCTAATAAGCGGATCGTAACGTTAAAGATCCCTTCCAGAACTTTCGTTATCAGGTAAAGCATTTTTCCTAAAGCTTTGTTAATGATATGCATTGAGAGGTACTCTCCTTATAATAGTCTATTTCTTGTAATTAGTATTTCAGTTTTTATGATATGTTTTCCCGTGTTTTAGAAATTTACCCTATAATCCTATGAATCCTTAGGTTTTTCTTGTAAAATGAGTTTTACAACGGGGGCAGGTTATTTTAATTTTCCCTTTGTTTTTCGGAACCCGGAGCATGGATTTACAAGTCGTACAGGGCATAAGCCGATGGTTTTTTGAATTCCGTAAACGGGTCACGAGTTTATGAAACCGTTTATACAGCGGACTGATTTTCATCATAAATTTATAATTTTCCATTCTTCGCTTTTGGATATTTTTCGAAAATATTCGATAGACACCGAAAATGAGTGGGACATAACTGAGGGTTTCAATGATCGTTATCCCTGCAATACGGCCGATTAACGTGATCACAACGGAAAACAGCAGTAAAAAGATGGAGAAATGATCTCCTCCGGCCCGACCTTGCATGTATTTAGTTAACCATTTCATAATGAGCCTCCTTGATTTTAAAAAATTCCCGATGATTATTTTACCTTATAAACTCCCATTATACAGGAAAAGTATAAAATAATCACGGAGAAATTTTTCGATAAGGGAAAAAGGGATTTAGGCCCTTAGTGGCGAAGTATATAACAAACTATTGGATCACCGATTTTAATTTATTTGAGAAGGGGACGTAAGTTGTTGCTTCTCAATAGGAGGTAACAAAATGAAGCTGCAAGATAATTTAATCCTAATGGCCAACTGCAATCCACAGGGCGTGGTAGAAGAAATAATATACCATAAAACCCGGGAAGAGCCTATGTTAGAGCCGGGAGAATCCGTTTTTCAAAAGTTGCCTTTTGAAAACAATAACGCTGAAAGACTACAAAGCGTTATAGATAAAAGGGACCGGGTTTTCGGTTTCCTGTTGCAAACCTCGGCGGAAGGGCTGGATAAACAAATGGTCTTACACGGCTTCCCAATCAGAGAGGGTTATTTAGTTATGGTGGAAGAAGATTTTTACTGTGGGGAAGATTGTCAAGACTCGTATAGTGAAATCATGAAGTTAAACAGCAAACTGACCAATGCCCAGCGGGAAGTGGCGAAAAAGAATCAGGAATTAAAACGGATGAATGAAAAACTGGAATCCATAGCCGTAAAGGATTCCCTCACCGGTCTTTTTAACCGGCACGGACTACAGGAAAAGTTTGAGGAAGGGCTCAAACGCTGTAAACGGCTGGATGTAAAGTTTTCCATCGCCATGGTGGATTTTAACCGTTTTAAAAAGGTGAATGATGAGTTTGGCCATGCCGCAGGGGACCAGCTGTTAAAGGATTTTGCGGGCCTGGCCATGGAAGAAACCAGAACCGGTTTTGATTACGCCTTTCGAATCGGAGGAGACGAATTTTTGTTTCTCTTTGAGGACTGCAGTAAAGAAAAAGCGGAGGAGGTTATCCGGCGGATTGAAAAGAAACTTAAGAAATACACATCCATTGTAAGTCTTGCTTTTGGAGCTCTGGAAGTACCCCTGGAGGGGGAACCGAAACTGGACAAGCTTTTAATACGGGCGGATGAAAAAATGTACGAAGATAAAAGAAAGAAGTATCAACGTTAGGAGGTTTGTTTCATTGAAAATCAAAGGCATTTTACTGGATAAAGACGGAACCCTGATCGAGTTTGAAAAGACCTGGCATAAAGTATTTCAAAACATTTTTCAGGAGCTGGAAGAGGATTATGGATTATCCCACGAGGAAACGAAAGGATTAAAAAAACTTTCGGGATTTAATGAGCAGGGCTTTGAAAAGGAAAGCCTTATTCAATACGCCACGGTAGAAGAGATTCTGATGCAGTGGATAGAGGAACTAAAATCAACAAAGACGGGTTCCCCTGGAAACAAAATCACCAAAGATTCCTTAGGAGAACTGATGGAAAGACACAGTAAAGGACCGGATGCCAAAATAATACCCCTGGACAATACCCTGGAGACGGTTAAAGAACTTTATGAAAAGGGCTATATCTTAGGGATTGCCACCGCTGACAGTAAACAGTCCACATTACACAATTTACAGTTACTCGGTATCGAATCCTACTTTCAGTTTATCGGTTGCGATGACGGTTTTTTCAGAGGAAAGCCGGACCCTCATATGGGAGAGGTGTTTTGCAGTAGATTTCAACTAAAGCCGGAAGAAGTGCTCTATGTGGGGGACAGCCTTACGGATATGCTTTTCGCAGAGAACTGCGGATTTCATTTTATCGGGATCGAAGGCACCCACAATGAGTACGAAAAGTTTATCGAGCAGGGTCACCCTGTAATCGAAAATATCGGGGAGCTGGAAGAATCTTTTTTAACCGAAGACTAATGTCTTCGGTTTTTTAACGTTTTATCGCATTGGATTACACCGTAAAAAATGGTATAATAAAGGTTAGGCAAAATTTAAGGCAATTTTTGAAGGATTATTCATTGCAGCGATAAAAGTAGAGATATCAGGCAATGGAGTATAACCGATGTGCGATTACACAATGGGATTTAACCAAAGTAATTCAACCAAAGTGATATAGAAGGAATAAGGTGATCAAAAATGTATAATATAACCGATGAAACCCTTAAACTGCGGGGAGCCCTGGATACCACCTACCGAAAAGGCCTGGGGATTTTCAGTCGTGGAGAAATACAAAGTATTCGAACCACGGAAAATTTCCGTCTGTTTCAAGGAAAAGTACAGGGAACGAGAGTCTATGAGGTGAAAGCGGAATTTGATAAAGAGGGAAAAATCCGGAGTACCCGGTGTACTTGTCCCGCCTACCGCAGTTATTATGGGGATTGCAAGCATATTACCGCACTGTTGATGTTTGTCGGGAAATACAAGGATCCCAGGGATAATCAGGAAAATCAAATACAATCGGTAATCGAGGCATACCGGCAAGGCAGTGATGCCTCAAAAAACATTTTAAATCTTAATCTGAATTTAAGGATTCAAGATCAAAAAGGGGAGATTGAACTACAGGTCGGGGAGGAAAAAACCTATATCGTAAAAGATATTAAAGAGTTTTTACGGAATTACAGCAGGGAAAACACCCTTTCCTTCGGGAAAAACTTTGTTTATGACCCCAAGGTTCATCAGTTTAGTCGGGAAGATCAAAGAATTATTGACTATTTATTACTTCTGATGGATATGGGGGATCAGAAAGAAGATTTGTATGAGCAAAACCAAAAGGACGAGGTCTTTCGGGGAAGGACCGTGGTTTTAAAGAACCATACCCTGGAGGGGCTCCTGAAATCCATGGAAAATACCGATGAAGGCATTGGCCTATGGATCGAGGATACATTTTATAGCGGCGTGAAGTTTTCCGGGGAAGGAATCCCCATGGACTTAGAACTTAAAGAGCTCTCCGAGGATCTTACCCTGGCCCTGAAAAAGAAAGGGGACAGCCGGATAATTCCCTTGGATGAAAGAGAGAACCTGGTATTTTATCAGGGTAGGATTCACAGCTTAAAGAGTCGGGAAAATCAATGGATTCGCCCCTTTATGAAAGCCCTGATGCGGCAAGGGGAGGAGGGAATTGAAATCCCCAAAACCCAGGCGAAAGCCTTCGTAAAAGAAGTGCTTCCCGTGCTTCAGGATCATACGCTTTGTGAGGTTCAGGAAAGCCTGGCGAAAAAAATCATTAACGTACCCCTAAAGGCGAAGCTATTTTTGGATCAGGAGCGAAAAAAAGTAATCGCCAGGCTGGTATTCATTTATGGAAATAAAGAGATCAACCCCTTTTCCCCGAAGGAAGATAAGAGTAAGGCCCATGAAAAAGAAGGGGAACGGGAAATTCTGGTTCGGGAAAGAGCCGGAGAGGCGAGGATTTTAGAGTTGTTGGAAGAGGGAGAGTTTACCGTACAAAAGGGAAGATGCTACATTGAACAGGAAGAAAAAATCTATTTCTTTCTGGAAAACCTGTTGCCGAAACTTCAGGAGGATACAAAACTCTCCATTTATTATTCCGATGATTTTAAAAAAGTTAAAACCCTGGGGGAAGAGGACATTCAAGGAAAGATCACTCTAAATCACGGTTTGGATCTATTGGAATGCAGCATCGATATTAAAAGCATACCGAAGGAGGAAATCGGAAAACTCCTGAAAAGCATTCAGGAAAAAGCTAAGTACCACCGTTTGGCCAACGGAGCCTTCTTATCCCTGCCCCGAAACAGTTCCGGGAAACTCTTTACCTGGTTTAATGAAATGGAGCTGGACCCGGGGGACGTTGAAGACGGGAAGTTGGAAATACCGAAATATCGAGCCTTTGAAATTGGGGAACTGCAAAATGAAGGGGAAGATAGCCCCTTTGATACCGGTGAAAATTTCGAAAAATTTATGAATGATTATCAGCAGTTGACTGCAAATATGAACCCGAATAAGTTTTCCAAGGAGGTTTTGGAACTCCCCAAGGGACTGACGGCCAACCTTAGAGGTTATCAGATGAAAGGATTTCAGTGGATCAGCACCCTGTCGGCCTATGGTTTCGGAGGGATTTTAGCTGATGAGATGGGTCTTGGAAAAACCATTCAGGCTCTGAGCTATTTGTTAAAAGAGAAGGAAAAGGGAGCCCGGGAACCCAGCATATTGGTGGTGCCCACGTCCTTAGTGTATAACTGGGAGGATGAGATCCGGCGTTTTTCACCGGACTTAAAGACCCTGACCATCAGCGGAACCAAAGAGGAGCGGGAGGAAAAGGCTAAGAAAATTCAGGAATTTGACCTGGTACTCACCTCTTACCCCCTGCTTCGACGGGACACGGAGCTTTATAAAGACCAACAATTTCATGCCTGCATTCTGGATGAAGCCCAGCATATTAAAAATAAAAGCTCCCAAAGTGCCAAGGCGGTGAAAAGCCTTCGGGGTAAGCATCGGTTTGTGTTGACGGGAACCCCTTTGGAGAACAATCTAACGGAACTATGGTCGATTTTCGACTTTTTAATTCCCGGTTACCTGGGCTCCTATAAAAGCTTCACGGAAAAATATCAAAAACCCATCAACAAAAATGGGGACAATTTTTCCCTTAAAAAGCTGAAACGGAAAGTGGACCCCTTTATCCTCAGAAGACTGAAAGCCGATGTGTTAAAGGAGCTTCCCGATAAGATGGAGGGAAAAGTCCTGGTGGATATGACCAAGGAACAACAAAAGCTGTATCGTTTATATCTTCAGAGAATCAAAGGGGAGATTGAAGACGTGGTGGAGGAAAAGGGCTTTAATAATAGTCAGATTCAGATTTTAGCCGGACTTACCCGCCTTCGCCAAATCAGTTGTCATCCCGGAGTATTTATTGAGGATTATCACGGGGGAAGCGGAAAACTGGAAGCCTTAGCAGAAATCGTGGACCTTGCACTGGAAAGCAATCACCGGTTACTGATTTTCTCCCAGTTTACCGGAGTACTAAAAAAGGTACGGGAAGATTTGGAAAAGAAAGGCCATAGGCCCTTATATCTGGATGGTTCAATTCCCATGAATCAACGGGGGGATTTAGTGAAACGATTTAATAAGGGGGAAGTGCCCATATTCTTAATTTCCTTAAAGGCCGGAGGTACGGGACTGAATTTAACCTCCGCAGATATGGTCATTCATATGGACCCCTGGTGGAACCCCGCCGTGGAAAATCAGGCTACGGACCGGGCCCATCGGATCGGACAGAAAAAGAAGGTTCAAGTGAAAAAACTGATCGCCCGAGGGACCGTGGAAGAGAAAATCCATCTAATCCAGGAGCAAAAGAAAGCCATCATCGATCAGGTAATACAAAAGGGAGAAACCATGCTATCAAAGTTCAGCAAAGAAGAATTACTGGATTTACTGGAAATCTGATTTATTGAGAAGACCAGTGATGTTTCTATAGAAAACTTTTTGATACACACTGGAAAAACGATGTGGTTTTTCGATGGGAAAAAGGATAATATAGTAAATTGATAGCGAGCAGAAAAAAAGACTAGGGTATTGACCGGGGTTATCATAAACCGACGGTCAAAGGCCTAGTCTTTTTTCAAATTAAAGATCCTGAATTTTACCTAAATCCTTTACATGGCCGATCACCACTAGAACATCATCATGATCTAGCTCATCATCTGCTGCAGGCGAGATATTGATTTCCTCATCGTGTTTGATGGCCATGACGTTAATGCCGTGTTTTACTCTAAGATCCAAATCGATCAGGCTCTTTCCGACCCAACTTTTGGGGACTTCCAGCTCCATGATGCTATATTCTTTGGAAAGTTCGATATAATCCAGGATATTATGAGCCACAAGATTATGGGCGACTCTTTCACCCATCTCCCGTTCTGGGAAAACCACCCGATCCGCTCCGATTTTATAGAGCACCTTGGCATGAAGATTTCCTTGGGCTTTTGCTACGATATAATCAATACCTGCCTCTTTTACAATTAAGGTTGCTAAAATCGAGGTTTGAATATCCGTACCGATAGAGATAATGGCCACATCAAAATTTTTAATCCCCAAAGAATGCAGGGCCTGTTCATCGGTTCCGCTGGACTGTACCGCATGGGTAACATGCTCGGAAATGTTTTGAATAATCTTTTCGTCCTTATCAATGGCCAGTACATCATGACCCAGCTTGGAAAGGGACTTGGCCACACTGCCGCCAAAACGACCACAGCCGATCACTACAAATTGTCTCATATCATCACTCCTTCAATAATTTAGATACATTATATACTTATCCGATAATTACTTTATCTTCAGGATAACGGATCTTACCTTGATTCTTATGGGTGGATTTTGCCAACGCTAAAGCGACGGTAAAGGGCCCTACCCTTCCCATAAACATCAGGACGGATATCAGGACTTTACCGACGGTGCTCAGGGACGGCGTAATTCCAAGAGAAAGACCGACGGTACCGAAAGCTGAGGTGGTCTCGAAAATGGTTTCCAAAAAGGTGTTGCCGGACTCAATAATGCTGAGGAGCATGGTGATAGTAATAATTAAAACAAGGGCAAGAAACATAATGGTTATGGCGCGATTGATATTATCCTTTGGGATTCGGCGATGAAATACTTCCGTATCTTCTTTACCTCGGATTTGCGAGATGATGGTAAAAAGTACGATTCCGAAGGTTACGGTTTTCACACCCCCTGCAGTTGATGCCGGTGAGCCTCCGATAAACATAAAAATCATTGTAAGAAGCTTCGATGCGTCGGTTAAGGAAGCGGTGTCAATGGTATTGAATCCCGCTGTTCTCGGTGTTACCGATTGGAAAAAAGCGGCCATGAACTTCCCGGGAACACTGAGATCTCCAAGGGTGGCTGCGTTACGCCACTCTAATAAAAGAAAAAGAATGAAACCGATCAGTAAAAGAAGACCGGAAATAATCAGCACAAGCTTCGTATGTAGGGACCATTTACGAAGGTTATTGCGATAAAAAAACATATCAATAATTACGGTGAAACCCAGTCCACCCAGGATGATTAATGTCCATACTGTAAAGTTCACCAGAGGGTTTTGTACATAGGGCATTAAACTGACACCTCCGCCGACGATATCAAAGCCTGCATTACAAAAGGCGGAGACCGCATGGAAAATACTAAACCAAATGCCCTGACCCCATCCTAACTCCGGTACAAAGACAAAGGATAAGAAAATTGCGCCGACAGCCTCGATGGCTAAAGTACCGATGATTATGTATTTGGTTAGGCGGACCACTCCGGATAGATCATTTTGATTTAAGGAGCTTTGAATTAACAAACGCTCTTTCAGGGAGATTCTTTTCCCGATGATCATGGCAAACATGGTAATCATGGTCATAAAGCCCAGTCCGCCGATTTGGATTAATAAGAGGATTACCAACTGCCCAAACATACTCCAATGGGTTCCGGTATCCACCACAACCAGACCGGTAACGGCAACTGCGGAGCTTGCGGTAAAAAGGGCATCCACATAGGGAACGCTGAGACCATCTGCTGCGGCAATCGGAAGGTTTAATAAAATACTTCCGATAAGAATGACACTCAGAAATCCAAGTACAATGGCTTGAGTCGGATTAATGTTTTTGTTAGTTAATAGGTTCATAAATCAATCACCACACTTTACACGAATTTAATATACTTGCAGGAGTCTATTTGTTAGACTATAATCATAGCTTAAGTACCCGATAAAGATAGAGATATTGTATCATAAAGCACATAACTTTTCTATTTAAGAAAATAAGATGGAATAATTAATCTAGTCTTAAATAATCCCATGGTAAAGACCGTATCGAAAAAACTTTTGTATTTCAAGGGATTTCGTTTATAATAGAGATACATTGATGGAATAATAAGAAGTATGGTAAATAGATCGTAAGTGAGAATGTGATTGGAGAGGATGGGTTATATGGAAATTATCATTGTAGGAGCCGGTAAACTGGGCTATAAGCTGGCAGAAGCCTTCGCAATTGAAGATAATAACGTAGTGATGGTTGACATTAAAAGTTCAGCGTTAGATCGTGCAGATAGTCAACTGGATGTACTGACAGTAAAGGGGAACGGAGCTCAACTATCTTTGTTAAGCAGTTTAAAGGCGGGAAGTAAGGATCTGTTAGTTGCAGTAACCAGCAGTGATGAGGCCAATATTTTAATCGCATCAACGGCAAAACGTTTGGGGTGCAAAAAAGTTGCTGCACGGGTAAGAAATCCGGAGTACTCCAATCAGATTGACTTTGTAAAAAAAGAAATGAATATTGACTATATTGCGAATCCCGAGCAGGAGACCGCCAAAGAAATTTCCAAATATCTGATCAAAGGTAAAGCTTTGCATATGGAAGACTTTGCTGAGGGTCGAGTGGTAATGACTGAATTTCGGGCTAAGAATCTACCCTTAGCTAAAAATACAGTGTTGAAGGATTTAGATCTGCCAAGTCAAATGTTAATTGCCGCAATCCAGCGTGACGGCGGAATCATCATCCCTCATGGAGATACCATCATAAAAGAGTCGGATTTAGTATATATCATCGGAGAGAAAAAAACGGTTAATAATTATTGTATAGAATGTGGTAAACCCAGTATAAAACGGGGAGCGAAAAAAGTAATGATCCTCGGTGGCGGAAAGGCCGGTTATTACCTGGCAAAGAATTTGATTAAATCCGGTGTGCAGGTAAAAATTGTGGAACGTAGTGAAGAACGGTGTCGGTATTTAGCAGAAGAACTACCGGCAGCCCTGATTATTCATGGAGACGGAACGGATAATCATTTACTAAGGGAAGAGAATATCGGAGAAACCGACGCCTTGGTTTCCTTAACCGGCTCCGATGAAGAAAATTTATTAGTAGCCCTGTTAGCCAAAAAACATGGGGTGGAAAAGGTTATTGCCAAGGTCAGTCGGCCCAACTACGTCCCGATTATTGAACAGCTGGGAATTGATGTTGCGATCAATCCTGTACTGATTATTGCTAGCGAAATTCTTCGCTACACTCAAGGGGGAAGAGTTGCCGCTTTATCCTTATTACTGGGAGGGGAAGCGGAAGTAATTGAGATCATTACCCAGGAGAATTCCAGCATTGTTGGAAAGCCGTTAAAGGCGTTAAATCTACCCAAGGGACTAATCGTCGGAGCGGTTGTCAAAAACGGCGATGTCATAATCCCTGATGGGAATACCGTGATCGGACCGGATCAACGCTTAATAATATTTATTCTACAGTCCGAAGTGAAAATCTTAAAAAAGTTGTTCTATAAAACAAGAGGAGGGATATTCGGTGAACTTTGGGATAATTATAAAGGTCTTAGGGACCCTTCTTCTATTTGAGTCCATAGTATTAATCGGACCCCTGGGCATTTCTCTATATTATGGGGAAAGTCCCTATCCTTTTTTATACACCATAGTTATCCTGATGCTTTCCGGTGGGGCGATGTCAACCTTTAGTGGGCACTCAAAAAAAATGCAAGCACGGGAAGCTCTGGGTATTGTAACCTTTGGTTGGATCCTGGTCTCGTTTTTTGGGGCTCTCCCCTTTATTTTTTCGGGGACGATCCCGAATTTTGTGGACGCTTTTTTTGAAACCGTGTCCGGTCTTACGACTACCGGAGCAACGATTCTTGTGGAAATAGAAGGACTTCCCAAGGGAATTCTTTTTTGGAGATCCTTAACCCACTGGCTTGGAGGAATGGGAATTTTGGTCCTTACCTTAGCGATTCTTCCTGCCCTTGGTGTGGGAGCTTTTCGAATTTTTAAAGCTGAAAGTCCCGGACCCATGTCGGATAAATTGGTACCTAAGGTGAAGGATACGGCAAAAATACTATATACCGCGTATTTAGGGATGACCATTTTACAGATTGTATTATTGTATCTTGGAGAAATGAACTTATACGAATCAATGGTACATACTTTTGGGACCGTGGGGACCGGAGGATTTTCAACAAAAGATGGCAGTATCGGAGATTATCAAAGCAGCTATACCCTTTGGGTAATCACTTTTTTTATGATCGCTGCGGGGGTAAACTTTGCGCTATACTATAATCTTTGGAAAGGAAAATGGAGAAGTCTGTTTAAAAACTCAGAGCTGCGTTTGTACCTTTCAATTATTGTGGTTGCCGGTCTGTTAATCACGACCAACCTGTTAGTGACTACCTACTATGACGGTTTTTTTGAAACTTTGAAGCAGGCTTTCTTTCAAACCGCATCCATAACCACAACCACAGGATATGGTACAGCGGACTTTGATCAATGGCCGGCTTTCAGTAAGGCCGTGCTTTTTTTGCTGATGTTTGTGGGAGGTAGTGCAGGGTCCACCGGTGGAGGCATTAAAATAGCAAGACTCCTGATTTTGGGGCTTGTTATCCGCCGTGAGGTCCTAAGGCTTCTTCATCCTCAAGCTTATCTTCCCGTAACTTTAAACGGGAAGGCGGTATCAAGCAACATTGTTCATGCGGTAACCGGTTTTTTCTTTTTATACATGTTAATCATTGGTTTTGGAACCCTTTTAATTTCCCTGGAAGGGGTGGGGCTTGTGACGGCGGTATCTTCCGTTGCGGCAACCCTTGGAAATATCGGCCCCGGATTCGAATTGGTGGGACCGACCCAAAACTACAGTCAGTTCAGTGCTCCCAGTAAAATGCTTTTTTCTTTATTAATGCTCTTCGGTAGACTGGAGCTTTTTACGGTCTTTTTATTTTTCATTCCTAGTTTCTGGAAAGGGAAATAACCTTAAAAGATGGTTAACTAAACAAAGGATTGGGGTAGGAATAGAATAGTACAAACCGGGGAGGGATCGATTAATGTCAAAAGAACAGGAAGATACACCCATTAAGGATGAAAAACGAAGCAATGAACCAAAGCCTGATGGTAACAAAGGGGCGCAAACCACACAGACTTCGCAAAAAACCGTTAATCCTCAAATTGTGATCAGTTTTATCGTCGTATTTATTTTTGCCGTATTTGCCATAGTGAATACCCAGGAAGTATCCATCAGTTTTGTTTTTACAGAGGTGGAAATACCGCTAATTATCATAATTTTAGGTTCCTTTATCTTAGGAGCCCTAACCACAGCTTTAACCGGCTGGCGCAGTCGAAGGAAAAAAACGAAGGGTTAGATGAAAAAAATGGAAGCAAAAACTGGACAAAAGTCTTATATTCTTATATAATGAATATGAGTTATGTAAAGTAACTCGGCATTATATAATGCACATATGTTTCACTGGGCAAACTTATCGAAAGGTAAGGACGCAAAGCCAAGGGTCTAATTTCTTTTGTAAAAGAGGATATGACAGCCGGTTGCACATACTTAAAAAGCCCCTATTGCCATTGGCAATAGGGGCTTTTTAAGTATCGTAAATATCGAATAATTACGGGAGTTAAATCAGGAACCGAAGATAAGGTTTGCAATCAACATCGCCTAGGTTGTTGACATCTAAAGGAAAGCACTGTATAATTTAAAAACTGACCGACCAGTCAGTTCTTATTGAAAAAAATTATTAATCGTTCACAATGAGTTCACATTTCAGTGATATGTTTACGGAGCAAACATTCAAAATGAACAATCAAAAGAAACGGAGTGAAAAATATGTTATCAGCATTCAGTGTACGAAAGCCTTACACCATCGTGGTAGCGGTGGTAATAATTGCAATTTTAGGGGCGGTATCCCTAACGGGGATGAACTTGGAACTGTTACCCAATATTAATTTACCGGTAACGGTGGTAACCACCCCTTATATGGGAGCCAGTCCCGAAGAGGTGGAAAATGCGGTTACCCAACCCATGGAACAATCCATGGCGACCCTGACCAATATCAGTTCCATCAGTTCCATATCCCAGGAGCATATGTCCATTATAATTCTGGAATTTGAAGAATCAGCGAATATGGACACTGTTCTTATTGAAATGCGGGAGAATCTGGATATGATCTCCGCAGGGATGCCCGATGATGTAGGCTCCTCCAATATTATGAGAATTAATCCCGATATGCTTCCCATTATGGTTGCCTCGGTTTCCGTAGAGGACTTATCCATTACGGAGGCGACGAATGTGGTCGAGAATGACGTGATTCCCAATCTTGAGCGAATAGAAGGGGTAGCTTCGGTCAATGCCTCGGGACTTGGGGATTTTCAAATTGAAGTAATTTTACAGGAAGATAAAATTGCAGCGGTGAATGAAGAAATCCAGGAAGCCATTGCAGAGCAAATGGCTGCCATACCGGGGCAGGAAATGCCACCGGGTGAAGAAAGTCCGGGAGTTGAAGCACCTGGGGAAACACCGGGAGAAGATCCTGGGCAAACACCAGAGGAAGCACCTGGAGCACCTGGAGAACCTGGAGAAACTACGGGAGAGGCACCCGGTGGTGAAATGGAAGAAGCTCCCGGTGAAGGACCTATAGAAGAAGTTCCTGAGGAAATGCCTTCTATGGAAAACGGTGACATTGAAATCACGAAGGATATGGTTGCGGGGATCCTCAGTGGCCAAAACTTCAATCTTCCCGGTGGTTATATTGTGGAAGAGGATACGAGTTACCTGGTTCGGGTCGGAGACGATATTGAAGACCTGGAAGAACTGCAAGAACTTATTATTCTACCTTCAATTATGGAAGGGGTACCGGCCTTTTCCCTGGAAGACGTTGCGGAGATTAATGTCGTTGACAGTACCGAGGAATCCTACGCGAAGGTGAACGGGGAAGACGCCATTATTTTAGATATTCAAAAGCAAACCGGATATTCCACCGCTGCGGTGGCGGACAGTATTCGGGAACAGATGGATGACATTATGGAGGATAACGCCGAGATCAGCATTGTACCGCTGATGGATCAAGGAGAAATTGTAAATATCGTAATCTCTTCCATATCCATGAACTTAATTATCGGAGGAATTCTTGCGATCCTGATTCTGATCATCTTCTTAAAGGATTTAAAACCCTCCATTACCATTGCTCTGGCCATACCGATCAGTCTGGTATCCGCTTTTGTGGCCATGTACTTTAGCGGGGTTACCCTGAATATTATTTCCATGAGCGGTCTGGCTTTAGGGGTGGGAATGCTGGTGGATAATTCCATTGTGGTAATTGAAAACATCTACCGGATGAAAAGCGAAGGGAAAAGTTCGAGAAGAGCGGCGATTGATGGAGCAAAGCAGGTTGCCGGCGCCATTACCGCATCCACTTTAACCACAATTTCCGTATTTGTTCCCATACTCTTTACCGATGGTTTGGCAAGACAGATTTTTACGGATATGGGTCTTACCATTGCCTATTCCTTACTAGCCAGTTTATTGGTTTCCTTAACCTTAGTACCCATGATTTCATCAAAGATTATGGATAAAGGAAAGCCGAAGGAGTATAAACTCTTAGAGAAAGTGAAAATAGGATACGGAAAGGTCTTAAAGGCATCCCTGAAAAGAAGATGGGCGGTAATTGTATTAGCGATTCTCTTGTTCGTAGGAAGTGTATACGGATCCTTCACCTTAGGTACCGAGTTCATCCCGGCGATGGATTCCGGAGAGCTATCGGTGGACGTTGCTTTTCCCGAAGGTTCCACCTTTGAAGAAATAACGGTACAGGCCGATGAAATTATGGAAGAAATCTATGCCATGGAAGAAGTGGAAAATGTCGGTGCTTTTATAGGCGGCACCGGTTTCGGAATGATGGGAATGGGTGGGGGCTCCTTAGAGAGTCTATCCATGTATGTACTCCTTTATGAAGATATTGACAAGACTACCCAGGAAGTGGCCCAGGAACTTCGGGATCTGTCGGAGCAATATGATGCGGAAATCACAGTAGATGATGACAATACGGATATGGCAATGCTTACGGGAGGCGCAGTCTCGATAAATGTTTATGGAAGAGACTTGGACCTGCTAAGAACAACGGCGCAGGAAATTGGGGAAATCGTCGAGGGCGTTGAGGGGACCATGGACGTTTCCAGCGGAGTGGAAGACGGTGCTCCGGAGTATAGTATTATGGTAGATAAAGAAGGGGCTATTGCTGAAGGCTTAACCGTAGCCCAAGTATATATGGTCGTTAGTGAGTTGTTGGAAGAAGAAGGTGTTACAACCACCTTAACCATGGGTGTGGATGACTATGATATTTATGTATACGATGAAGAAGGTTTGGAAGGTGCTGAGTACAGTGATTTGGAAGGACTTACGATAGAGAATTCTCAAGGAGAAGAGATTCTGCTTACGGATATTGCAAGCATTGAAGAGACCGTAGGTTTTTCTTCCATCAACCGTTCGAATCAGCAGCGATATGTAACCGTATCTGCGGATTTGGCGGAGGGATACAACATCGGACTGGTCAGCGATGAGATTGAAGAGGCACTGGCAGACTATGAAGTGCCGGAAGGATTTCGAATCGACATGAGTGGAGAAATTGAGCTGATTATGGATTCCTTCGGAGACTTATTCCTGATGTTGGGCCTAGGCGTGATATTTATCTACCTTATTATGGTAGCCCAGTTCCAATCCCTATTATCGCCTTTTATCGTGATGTTTACCATTCCCTTAGCCTTTACCGGAGGATTCCTGGCCCTGATTGTTACGGGAAATCCGGTTAGTATTATCGCTTTTCTCGGTTTGATTATCCTTTCGGGAATTGTGGTAAACAATGGGATTGTATTCGTAGATTATATCAATAAGCTTCGGGAGATGGGTATGGAAAAACGGGAAGCCATTATTACCGCAGGACAGACAAGACTTCGTCCGATCATCATGACAGCTCTTACCACGGTGATTGCATTATCCACCTTAACCATTGGAATCGGTCGAGGCGTGGAAATGGTACAGCCCATGGCACTGACCGCCGTTGGAGGACTGATCTATGCAACCCTGTTAACCCTGGTTCTGATTCCCGTGCTCTATGATATTTTAAATCGTAAAGAGTATCGTTCGATAAAGGACGGTGTCAACGATGGAGAAGAATAAAAGAGAAATGATCTATGAGGCTACCCTAAGCCTCATAGAGGATAATTATCAATTAGCCCAGATCAAAGTCGGAGATATTGCCAAAAAAGCCAATATCGGCAAGGGTACCATTTATGAGTACTTTAACAGCAAAGAAGAGGTGATTTCCGAGACCATCGCTTATATGATTAAGGCCTGGGTGCAAAGTCTGGAAAACATTTTAGATGAAAATCAAAGTTTTGAGGAGAGCTACCGCAGGATTTTGAGAAATTTATTTCCGATGATGAAAAAGAAGCACCAGATTTTTATGGGCTTTATGATGCTTAGTAAATCCAGTGATACTTCCATGGATTCCCTGCATAAACTGATGGAGAAAAACAACGAAGAAATTCAAAAGACCATCCTTCATCTATATGAAAAGATTGTGGATAAAAGCCTGGAAGAGGGGATCATTAAAGAAAAACCCGAGATTTTTGACTGGTACTTCGCGGTAAACAGCTCCATTACGTGTGTACTGATTTATGAAGATCAATTTGCCAACCAACGGGTTTTTTCAGAGAAGGTAGCCTACAATCAGGAAGAGATTATTGAAAAAGCCTATAACATTTTTGTAAAACTGCTGGGATAAACTAAAGAAATAAACAAAGAACAGTCCTCCGGGTGCATTTTCCGGGGGACTTTTGTTTGTGAAAGCAGTTTTTTTCGGAATCTTTATAGGTGCTTAACAATATGATTCCGGGGTAAAGATCAAAAAAGTGATTTCAATGAAGGGATCTCCAAGGAGGTATCTCCTCGAAGGGATCTCCTCGAAGAATCCCGGGATAGGAGGGAGCATATGCGAATTTTTATAGGAATACCCTTTAGTGAGGAAACGAAAAAAGAACTGAAAAAAGTGCAAAAAAAGGTGACGGAAAAAAGTGCGGCGGGACGGTTTGCCGATTGGGATAACTTTCATCTGACGATAAAATTTATCGGAGAAATCGATGAGGGAAAGCTTCCGGAAATAAAGGAAGTGGTAGAAAGAGTTACCAAGGAAGAAAGACCCTTTAGCCTTGTCCTGCAAGGCTTTGAGACCTTCCGAAAAGGGAGCACCTGCATTCCCTGGTTGGGGATTGGAGAAGGAAAGGAAACCTTGGAAAAACTTCAGGAAAATATGGAAACAGCCCTGGAAGAAATCGGTTATCCAAAAGAAAGTCGCCCTTTTCGACCCCATATGACCTTTGGGCGAAAAGTGCAACTGTCCTTATCGGATCAGAGCGTCTTACGGGAAGCGTTAAGCCGGGTAAAAATTAGGATTGAAGTAACCTCCGTGGCGATCATGGAGAGTACCCGGAAAAACGGGAAATTGGTGTATCCCATAGTTGAAGAGATCGGTTTTACAGAAAGGATAAAATAAGTGCCCCCGCACCCAAGATCCAGGTGTAGTAGGAAAAGTAATAAAGTTTTCCTTTGGAAATCATCCGAATCAAGGTTCTAATGGCAAAGACCCCAGCCACAAAAGAGGTGAAAATCCCCACTAATAGCATAGGTAGGGTCACATCACCGGTGCCGGTAGTCATAGCATCCAGGGCTTCCATCAAGCTGGCCCCCACAATAACGGGGAAAGAAAGTAAAAAGGAATAACGGGTGGCGGTTTCCCGATTGATTCCCTGGAACAAGGCTCCCGAGATGGTTGCCCCGGCACGGGAGATCCCGGGGGTGATGGCAAGGCCTTGAAAGATTCCTACAATGACCGCATTAAACCAGGTCATTTCCTTGAGGGACTTTTTATTCGCTTTAAACTTCTGGGTTCTTTCCGAGGTCCAAAGCAGGGTTCCTGTAGCAATCAGTGCCAATCCGATGACCCGTTGAGAGGTATAGACCTCGGAGAATATATCCTTAAGAAAAATACCCATTAACGCCGTGGGAATGCTACCGACGATAATCAATAATCCCAATTTCCGATAAACATTGTCTAAACCCAGTCCTTTTCCACGAATACCGTCCCAACACATCTTCAAAAATTCCAGGGTGATATTGTATAGATCCGTCCAGTAAACCAGGAGTACGGAAAAAATGGTCCCGATATGCAGCATTACGGACAGAAAGAAGATCTGATCCTCCGGGGTTCCCAGCAAAAGCTGGGTTAAGGCTAAATGACCGGAACTGCTGATGGGTAAAAATTCTGCAATTCCTTGAACAATTCCGAGTATAACCGCTTCCAAAAATGACATGATCCTGCCTCCTAAAATATTCTGCATCTACATAATAAGTATGTAAAAGAATGATTTAAATTTTTTCAAATCCTTTATTATTGTATCATTTTTTTATGGAATTGTAACGGATTTTATATTTTTTATTGTAATCCTATCGGATTTTATTTTTTAATTGATATTTATTTACCGGGGCGGACCTTTCCGGGAACCGGTAAAGCTTGGGAAACGTCTTATAAGTAAGTCGAAAAGTTGAAAGGAGAAAAAATCATGAAAAAAATCGTTTTCATCGGAACCATCCTGGCTTTGATTGTGACCCTGGTGGGATGCAGTCTTGCGCCGGGTGGAGAGGCGGCCCATGAATATGACGCAAGTAAAGTGGATGGAGAATTTATCGAAGGAAATAACGGGTTTGCCTGGGATATTTTGAAGGCATTAAATGAAGAGGACGGGGAAGAAAATATCTTCATCTCCCCCATTAGTATTTCCACGGCACTTTCCATGACCTATCAGGGGGCGGAGGAAGGGACGAAGGAAGAAATGGCTGAAGTGTTAGGCTACGCCGGACTGGAAGATGAAGTGCTTAGGGAAAGTTACAAAGAGTTTTTAACCTATCTGGTGGCTCTGGATCCGGATATTGAACTGAACATTGCCAACTCCATTTGGTACCGGGAAGGAGAGGCCATTGAAGAAGAATTTTTAAGGGTGAATGAAGAGGTTTTCCATGCCTTGGTGGAAGAGACGGATTTTTCCGATGATGGGGCGGCGGACCAGATTAACGGCTGGATTGAGGAGGCCACGGAGGGAAAAATTGAAGAGATGCTGGAGGGCCCGATTCCCGGGAATGTGATCATGTATTTGATCAATGCCATCTACTTTAACGGTGACTGGTCCGAAACCTTTGATGAGGAGCAAAGCGCTGAAGAAGCCTTTACGTCCCTTGCGGGAGAGACGCAAAATATCATGATGATGAAGCGCAGTGGCGAAGTGGAGTACGGGGAAGGAGAAGACTATAAAAGTGTTCGATTGCCCTATGGAGAAAATGAGAACACCGCCATGTATGTGATTTTACCCGATGAGGAGACGGATATTAACGAGTTTCTGCAAGGGGTGGATAATCATAAATGGCAGGATATAAAGGAGAGTATTTCCGCGACTCCGGATGTAGAGCTGCAGATCCCGAGATTTGAAATGGAATACGGGATCAAATCCCTAAAAGAGGCCTTGATCGGTCTGGGGATGAGTGAGGCTTTTGATATGAATGCCGACTTTGACGGAATCCGACCGGGAATTTTCATCGAAGAAGTACTTCATAAAGCGGTCATAGAAGTAAATGAACAGGGCAGTGAAGCGGCGGCGGTCACCGTGGTGGAAATGGAAGAATCCGCTGCTATGGATCCCCTAAGCTTTATTGCGAACCGGCCCTTTCTCTTTGTGATTGCCAATGATGAGGCCGACAGCATTCTTTTTATGGGAAAAGCCGTGGGATGGCAGTAGAGACGGTAGCGGCTAAAAGGTAAAAAGAAATGGAGCACAAACATAATCCCCTCATAAACTTTGAGGGGATTATTTTAGTGGGTCGTGTTAGAAATTTATCGAAAATTCTTTAATCAATTTTGGATTGTGTTATAATGAAAGAAGGAAACCTTGTATTTTTCAATAATACATAATATGACTTGCTGAAAAATGGGCGAAATGAGTCGAAATATGCTGAAAAATAGGCGGTGATTAAATGGACAATTATTTTACCAAGGAAACCGTGGATACCATATTGAATAATATTGATGAAGGGGTTCAAATCATTGATAATCGGGGGAAGATCCTATACTCCAATGATGTAGCCTTAGTAATGGAGGATATTGATCGGGAAGAGGTCACGGGAAAACATATTCTCAGTGTCTACCCGTCCCTGACGGACAAAACCAGTACGCTGCTTCAAGTACTTCGTACCGGCGAGTCCATATACGATGTCAAACAGGAGTTTTTGAATTTCAAAGGCAACAAAATTACCACCATCAACACTTCCATTCCCATTATAGAAAAAGGTTATGTGAAGGGAGCTATTGAAATTTCCAGGGATATAACCAAGGTCCGGGCCCTTTCCGAGCAGTTAGTGGATCTTCAAAAAGAGTTGTATTATGAAGAACCGAAAAACCTAGAGGAAAAGCGGGGAACCGCCCGATATACCTTTAATGATATTATCGGCAGTACAGAGGAAATTACGGAGTTAAAGCGAAAAGCCATGAAAGCCGCAGAAAATGATTCTTCCGTGATCGTTTATGGAAACACGGGAACCGGAAAAGAGCTGATCGTACAAGCCATTCATAATGCCAGCAAACGGCGGGAGAAACCCTTTGTTGCCCAAAACTGTGCAGCCATACCCGGATCCCTGTTAGAAAGCATTTTATTTGGAACCGTAAAGGGAAGCTTTACCGATGCGGACAATCGCCCCGGTCTTTTTGAGTTGGCAGACGGAGGCACTTTATTCCTGGATGAGATCAACTCCATGCCCATCGAACTTCAGGCAAAGCTTCTTCGGGTATTGGAAGAGGGAAGAATTCGACGGGTGGGGGATATCAAAACCCGAAAAGTGGATGTGCGGATCATTGCGGCCATGAATATGGACCCCTACCATGCAATGAAAGAGCGAAAGATTCGGGATGATTTATTTTACCGATTAAGTGTGGTATCCTTTCGAGCTCCGAATTTAGTGGAAAGAAAAGAAGATATCAAGGGCCTGGTACAGTATTTCATTCAAAAATTCAACCGACGGCTGGACAAAAATGTGAAGGGTGTAACAAAGGGCGTACTGCAAACCTTTTATCAGTACCATTGGCCGGGTAACATTCGGGAGTTGGAAAACATTCTTGAGGGTGCCATGAACATGATCGATGGAAGCTACGTTACAGAGGAGGATTTACCCAGCCATTTAGCCTTATTCGCCGTGGAAGATCAGCGTAAGGATTTTTATGATTTTTCCCTTCAAAAAAGCATGCAGAATTGGGAGAAACAGTTTATTCAGGACGCCTTAAAGGAAAGCGGAGGAAACGTTACAAAAGCCGCGCAATTACTGCGAGTTCCAAGACAAACCCTACAATATAAGATCAAAAAATATCAAATAACCGCTGAATAATGGGCGGTTATTTTTGATTCTCCGGATAATCCGCAGAAAAAAACAATTCTTATTTTGCCGGTGGAAAAGAATATGGAAACATGAACGCTATTTTTCAACAACAGAATCGAATAAATAGGATGAAGTGACAAAGACAAAAGATTGTTACAAACTTGGCATAGAAATTGCAAATAAGAATAGGGATGGACGAAATGCCGAAACGTGAAAGATGATAATCATACAAGAAGAAAAAATTAAAGGAGGCTTATTATGGAGAAAAAAGGATGTTCCCTGGGAACCCACAGAGTACTGGAACCAAAAGGGGTGCTGCCCCAACCGGCAACCAAGATTGATAACAATATGGAGATTTACGACAATGAAATCAGAATCAATGTGGAGACCTTAAATGTGGACTCTGCCAGCTTTACCCAGATCAAGGAAGAGGCTGGGGGCGACGTGGAGAAAATTAAGGAAATCATGAAGGGCATTGTGGCGGAAAGAGGAAAGCATCAAAATCCCGTGACCGGCTCCGGAGGTATGCTAATCGGTACCGTGGAAAAAATCGGTTCCGCACTAAAAGGAAAGATCGAGCTTCAGGAGGGGGATAAGATTGCAACCCTGGTATCCTTATCCCTGACCCCCTTGGTCATTGATGAAATTCATGAGGTTCGAATCGACATTGATCAGGTGGATATTACCGGAAAAGCCATTTTATTTGAATCCGGAATTTATGCAGTCCTGCCCAAAGATCTGCCGCAAAATCTAGCGTTATCCGTATTGGACGTTGCCGGTGCACCGGCGCAAACCGCGAAGCTTGTACAACCGGGACATACGGTGGCAGTCATTGGAGGAGCCGGAAAGTCGGGAATGCTATGCCTTCATGAAGCGAAAAAGCGTGCCGGCGTTACAGGAAAAGTTATTTGTTTAAGTCATAGTGAAAAATCCCTTCAAAGACCAAAAAGTCTAAATTTGGCCGATGAGTATCTGGCCGTAGATGCAACCGACGCCTTAGGGGTTCGGGATCAAATTTCCCAGGTTACCAACGGAGAAATGGCGGATGTGGTCATTAACTGCGTAAATGTAAACAACACGGAAATGGCCAGTATCCTCGCGGCTAAAACCGACGGATTGGTATATTTCTTCTCTATGGCCACCAACTTTACCAAAGCCGCATTAGGAGCGGAAGGGGTTGGAAGAGATACCACCATGATCATTGGAAACGGTTACACCAAAGGCCATGCGGAAATATCTATGCAAATACTTCGGGAAAGTCCGGAGTTGAAGAAGGTGTACCAGGAGCTATATAGCTAAGAGTCTGAAACATATATAGCGAAAGGTCTGCAGCAAAAGTGCACGCTAAATTGCGCAGTGTTAAAGAGCGTACTGTAAAAGGTATACTATAAATTTGACTATGCAGAATTGCATCATTGTAAAATAGCGCAGTGTGAGATAGCGTAGCACAAAAACATGTAGTGTGAAATTGCCCAGTTTTAAAGAAGGAATACTACACCATAAGTGGGAAGATTCGAGCTAACTAAAAAAAGGAGTGTATTATAAAATGAGACACTATAATGATATAGAGTTATGGAAAGACGTTACGGATGAGCAATGGAAAGACTGGAAATGGCAAGTGAAAAATCGGATTACAACCCTTGAGGACTTAAAGAAAGTCGTGAATTTAACGGAGCAGGAAGAAAAGGGCGTCAATGATATCCTGGGAACCTTGCGTATGGGAATTACACCTTACTATGCGGCACTGATGGATCGGGATGATCCGAACTGTCCCGTAAGGCTGCAGGCAATCCCCAGCGGATTAGAGCTGGAAAAGGGTGAAGCGGACATGGAGGATCCCTTAAGTGAAGACGTGGACTCTCCGGTTCCGGGACTTACTCACCGTTATCCGGACCGGGTGCTTCTTTTGATTACAGATATGTGTTCCATGTATTGTAGACACTGTACCCGAAGACGCTTTGCCGGACAGCAGGATCAGGAGCAGCCGGTGGATCGGATTGATCAGGCTATCGAGTATATTCGAAACACCCCTGAAGTTCGGGACGTGCTGCTTTCCGGAGGGGACTGTCTATTGGTATCGGATCAACGGTTAGAATATATTATCTCGAAACTTCGAGAAATTGAACATGTGGAGATCATTCGTCTGGGATCGAGAACCCCTGTGGTAATGCCCCAGCGGATTACTCCGGCCCTGGTGGAAATGCTGAAGAAGTATCATCCCATCTGGTTAAATACCCACTTTAATCATTCCAAAGAAATTACCCCCGAGGCAAAGGAAGCCTTAAGTCTGCTGGCCAATGCGGGAATCCCTCTTGGAAATCAATCGGTACTTCTTCGGGGAATTAATGATTGTGTTCATGTAATGAGAGATCTTGTGCATAATCTGGTTAAAAACAGAGTACGACCCTATTATATATATCAGTGTGATTTATCCATGGGAATTGAACATTTTAGAACTCCCGTATCCAAGGGACTGGAAATTATTGAAGGACTTCGGGGTCATACTTCCGGATATGCGGTACCAACCTTCGTGGTGGACGCTCCCGGAGGCGGAGGTAAAATTCCGGTAATGCCAAGCTATATGATTTCACAGTCACCCCATAAAGTAATTCTTCGAAACTATGAAGGGGTTATTACCACGTATACAGAGCCCACTCATTATGAAGAGGATTGCCAATGCGAAGTCTGCAAGGGTGAGAAGAAATGGGATCTGGACGGAGTAGCTTCCTTAATGCAGGGAAGAAGAATTGCTCTGGAGCCGGCTCAACTTAAACGAATGCAACGAAGCAAGAAATAAAGCAAATCTGCTAGCAAATCAAAGCAGACAGTAAAACGGCGCAAAAAATAAAGCAGTGAGCAAATCAAAGCGGAGTAAAACGAAGTAAGAAATAAAACACCGCAATAGATAAAAAGATAAGGACGGATATTACAAAAGAGAGGAGGTGTCGTCTTGGGTTTTGTTGATCTGATCTATGGAAAATATCGAATCGTATCCGTGGTTGGCATGGGAAAAAATGCGGGAAAAACCGTGGTGTTGAATAAAATCATCGAAGAGGCCTATGAGCGCTACATCAGCCTCGGCCTGACCTCCATCGGTCGGGATGGGGAACGGGAAGACCTTGTCACAAAGACCGATAAACCGGTTATCCATGTGATGGAGGGAACCATCGTGGCCACGGCCCAAGACATCCTTCTAAACAGTGATGCCCGGCTGGAAATCCTTGAGGTGACCGATTACCGTACCACCATGGGTCCCGTGGTGATTTGCCGGGTGAAGGAAAACGGACTGGTGGAGCTGGCGGGGCCGGGGAATAACGAAGAAATTCGGGAAGTAGCCAAGAAAATGCTGATCTACGGAGCGGATATAGTGGTGGTGGACGGTGCGATTAACCGAAAAACCTCCGCATCCCCCGGGGTAACCGAAGCTACCATATTAGCTACGGGAGCCGTGGTCAGCAGAAGTATGGACCGGGTAATTGAAGAGACCGCCTATCAAATTGAACTGTTCGGCCTTAGGGCGGTACAAGAGGAAAAAGTACGGAGCTTTGCAAAGGAAGTAATTAAAGAAAGCTGTGTCGGCATTGTGGATCAAGGGGATGGGGTAAGAAAACTCCCGCTTAAAACCGCCTTAAGTGCGGGCAGAATTATCGGAAGTGCATTAACGGAAAAGAGCCGCTACATTATTTTTTCCGGATCCTTAGTGAAAAAAACCATAGAGGATTTAATTGCGGTAACGCCCTATTATAAAGAGGTGAAGTTTGTGGTGCAGGATGGGACGAAGATTTTTATCCCCCGGGAAGACTGGATCCGC
>Ga0194137_10000194_pt1 | contig 42129 bp, 32 predicted proteins | sample TARM_MetaG_T3_14_FD_134025 | JGI IMG/M metagenome (GOLD analysis project Ga0194137, IMG submission 134025) | Freshwater microbial communities from Pennsylvania, USA, analyzing microbe dynamics in response to fracking - TARM_MetaG_T3_14 (version 2) | ecosystem: Environmental > Aquatic >... | reverse complement strand
TGCTTCATGCCCCCTGTCCGTATCGAATATCTATCCGTCGTCTCCAAGCAGGCGCCCGAGGCAAACAACCCGTCGCAATTCAACAGGCGCGGGCAGACCGGTAGTCGAACCGTTAATTTTCATTCATTACGGATAAAGGGCCTTCGTCGGCGACAATGTCGGACAGGTCATAAACGGAAATCGGAAAATAAGGGAAGCCGTACACATAAGGGGTAATTTCGTAAATGCTGAACCAAATCACGAGGGCACGGTCCGCGATGTAGTAATCCTGATCGGCCCGGATGCCCTCGAACGGCTGCAGCAGCTCGATCTGCCGGCTCTTGATCTGCGCCGCCACCAGCTCGCTCAGCCTGGCTCTGTAATCGGATCCCGGCTTGAAGAGGCTGGCGAGCTTGCGGTTATGGCCGTCTGCAGTCATGAAGGTAAGCGACTGCTGCAGCGTCAAGCCATGGGCTCCGCCCGTGAAGGCATAGTTGAAGAGAGAAAGGCTGAATACGCCTCTCTCATTGGTTTTGACTTCATAATAAGCGGTCATTTGGGAGGAAGGGTCGGCCAGGGAGCCTTGATCTTCGATCATCTGGCGGACGGACCTGCGGATGGCGGAATTCATATGCGCCGCAGCCAGCTCCCCGCCTTCCAGATGGACGACGGGAATGAACAGCTCCGTGCGGAGCCTGGTAACCTTGGTCGTATGGACCGATAAGGGAGGCTCGAATGCCATGGGCGCCACCTGCTTCCTGCATGGGATCTTTGCTCCTATCCTATGCGCGGCCGATCCCCATTCATGCTCTAGAGCAGCATTTTCTCCTTGCTCGTCAGCCGTCTGCCGCTCACTTGCAGCACCAGCTTGCCGCCGCTCAGTCCCAGAATCCGGTCGGCGAACCTCTCCGCCCAGTCGCCTTGGTGAAGAACGGCGATGACGATGAGCCCTTGATTTTTGCACAGCTGCTTGAGGTCCGCCAGCACTTGTTCCCCGGCATGGGGATCGAGGCCGGAAATCGGCTCGTCCAGCAGCAACACCTTGGCGCCGTGCACAAGAGCGCGGGCGATCGCGACCCGCTGGCGCTCGCCTCCGCTCAGCTTGTCCGCCTTGCTGTGCGCCTTGTCGAGCAGTCCGACCTTCTCGAGCATATCCATGGCTCCCATATAATCGTCGTTGCGTACCATGCCGGTGGCGCGGCGCAGGAGCGAAGCCTGTGCGGCCGATCCGATCAAGACGTTTTTGAGAGCGGTCCGGTTCGCGCTGAGGAAAGGCTTCTCTTCGACGAGCGTCACCTCCCTGCGAATGCGCATCCTTCCGATGGCTGTAGTCGGTATTTGCCTGCCGTCTATCTTATACGAGCCCGATGTCCAGCCTTCCTGGAGAGCCAGGCATTTAAGGAGCATCGACTTGCCGCTCCCGCTGCCGCCTTTGACCGCGATGAATTCGCCTTCATCCGCGCGGAAGCTGATGTCGTCCAGCACGAGAGGTCCCGCCGGAATCTGTTTCTTGAGATGGGCTATATGGATCATGGAAGTTGAAGCACTCCTTTGGCCGCTTCCGGAACTTGGCCGGCAAGCTCTGGGTTGTCCAGCTTATTTCTTCAGTGTACGGGATAAAAATTCCTCTTTCCACCCGAACAAATGTTTGCTATAATAAAAACAGAACAAACGTTCCTAAACCTCTCTTTCCCGAAGGAGTGAGTTCCGATGAGCTGTCAGCATTTTCGCTTTGTTGAACGTCATCGCCCTTTCCGCGATTTGACTTTCAAGTTCTATGACGACGGGCGTCTCACCATTATTGACAACGAATCCGAATCCATTGTCACTCCCAACGATCTTCGCGGCGACAGCCGGGACTTCTATGTCCGCAAGCGGATCGCTTTTATCAAGAAGGATCTGCAGATCAAGGTGCAGAAGTACGCCTGATTGTGCCGAACCGGTATTTGTTCTTCTTCAATCTTCTCATCCGATTGAGTTTCCTTTCTTCAATCGTCCTCATAGATCCGCACCATGGCCTAGCCCCATTCGGGGCTTTTTTTCGTTCTCATTCCTTCATGCCTGCCGCTTAATGCAGCTGGCAGCGGCTTAACCCCCAAGGCTGGAATTGACGGCGCGCATTCCCTTGCTGTAGATTGGATAAAAATAGATTCACGCAAGCCTACAAAAGGGGTTAGACCATCATGAACGCGCCAATCCGACAAACGATTCTGTTCGATCTCGACGATACGCTCATCCACTGCAACAAATATTTCAACCTGGTCATCGATCAATTCGTGGATGCCATGAGGACCTGGTTCCACGCTTATCCGGACATGACAGAAGCGGCCATCCGCCGCAAGCAGGTCGAAATCGACATCGCCGGCGTGCAGGCAACCGGGTTCAAGAGCGACCACTTTCCGCAATCCTTCCTCGACACCTACGTCGACTTTACCCGGTTGACCGGCAGGCCGGAGGATTCCAACGAGATCGACCTGCTCTGGAGCATGGGACAGAGCGTCTACGAGCAGGAGGCAGAGCCCTATCCCGATATGGAAGAGACGCTTCTGCGCCTGAAGGACGAAGGTCATGACCTGCATCTATATACCGGTGGCGAGCCGGAGATCCAGCGGCGCAAGGTGGACAGGCTTCGCCTGGACCGCTACTTCGGAGACAAGATCTACATCCGCCAGCACAAGAATATCGCAGCGCTGGAGCAAATTTTGGCGGAAGGGCATTTCGACCGTCACAACACTTGGATGATCGGCAATTCCATCCGTACGGATGTCGTGCCTGCATTGACCGCAGGCATCCATGCGATCCATGTGGAAGCGCAGACCGAATGGGAATACAATAACATCTCCATCGAAGTCGCGCCTCAAGGCGCTTTCCTGCAGCTCCATCATCTAAGAGATGTTCCGGACGGCATCCAGCTTTACATCCTGGGCCACTAAAAAAACGAAGGGCAGGGTTCAACCGGTTTTATCGGTTAAGCCATGCCCTTCGTTTTTTGCTTGCCTTCGCTTCGGCTTGCCGCTTGCGGCCGCTCATTTCTTCATGCCCATGAACAAGATCATGGCGTGGACCGGTTTCCATACTTGGCGGCTCGCTCTGCCCTTGTAATCGGTCCGGTTGGGCTCGACAGACTGTTTCCAGATCGAATCCGCGTGTTTGCTCTCGTGGCTGGACTGGTGGAATCGCTTGATTTCCATTTCGTTTCGGTAAACATGTTCGTAGCTCATTTTTATTGACACTCCCTGTTGTTTTCGTCGGCCTGGTTTTGATTCTTCCCTGCCGTTGAATCAAGTATCTCATGACATAACAGGAACAAAAAGTGTACAATAATTTCAAATGACTTCCTCTTTTTCAGCATGGAAAGGGCTTCCATTCCTTCATGCCGATTGCATGAAGGGTCATATCGAGCAAAAAAGGAGAAATCTGCGCGCATGCTCAACGCCGAACGATACTTGCTGCTGCTCAACCGATTCCAAATCGAAGAGCCCGACACTGAAGCCGAGACCGCTCTGGACGAGCTCGCCGAGCTGTTTCACTGCACCGAGCGCAATGTGAAGCTCATCGTGCGCAAGCTCGAGGAGGAAGGGTGGATTCGCTGGGTTCCGGGCAAAGGAAGGGGCAACCTCTCCAAGATCCATTTCCTGAAAAGCCGGGAACGCTTCCTGCTTGATATCGCCAAAGAGCTTGCTTCGGAGGGGGATTACCAGAAGGCCTTCCAGCTGTTTCAACTCCATGGCCAGCATACTTCCGTTCGCGACCGCTTTGTCGAATGGCTGAGCGGACATTTCGGATCGGATCGGATCGAGGAAGGCTCTCCCGCGCAGCGGGATGTGTTCCGGCTTCCCGTCTACCGTCCCCCTTATTCCCTCGATCCCGGGAAGCTGTTTTTTGCCTTCGACTCCCATCTGATCCATCAAATATTCGACCGGCTGCTCGGATTCGAGGCTGAAACCAAATCGCTCGTTCCCGGTCTGGCCCATTATTGGGAAAGCAACGATTCAGCAACGGCCTGGACCTTCCATCTTCGCAAAGGCGTCCGCTTCCATCATGGCCGGGAGCTGAATGCAACCGACGTCTGCTTCACGCTGAGCAGGCTGGCCGACGGGCAGCCCAACCGCTTCCTGCTGGAGTCGGTCGAAGCCATCACCGCTCTGGATGCACGGACCGTCCGGATAACGCTGAACAAGCCTAACCGCCTTCTCCCCCGCCTGCTGTGCTCCGGAGCGGCCTCCATTCTCCCGGCCGATCTCGTCCAGGAAGACGAGAGCCGCTACTGGATGCTTCCCTCCGGCACAGGTCCCTTCCGGGTCGACTGCTGGACATCCGACCGGATCGACTTGTCTGTCCACGAGCAGTACTACCAGGGAAGAGCCTATCTGGACGAGGTTCAGATCGCTTTCATGCCCGAGGACATCCCGCCCGAATTGAGGCTTAAATGGGGGCAGATCATGGCCAGCGATTCCCGCATGGCTTCCAAGGATGAGCAAGGCTGGGGCATGATCAGAACCGTCCATCAAGGATGCACGCTGCTCAGCTGGAACCGGCTCAACGGAGGGCCGCAGCAGTCGCTCGCCTTCCGGCTGGCCGTCGGACTTTCCATGGACCGGGTCGGCATGATCGGCGCCGGCGGCGAATTGAGCTATCCGGCGTATGGCTTCTTCCCCGTTCCCGGCGCGGAACTGTCGGCAGAGCGCTACGAACCGGATACAGCCATCCGGATGCTGAAGGAAGACGGTTATGACGGCGCTCCTCTCAAGCTGCTGACAACGAACCAGCATGCCAAGGAAGCGCTTTGGATCAAGGAACGCTGCGGGGAGATCGGCATCCCCGTGGACATCCGCTGCGAGCAGCACAAAATCGTGCATACGAGCGATCTCGTCAAGGAGGCCGATTGCATCCTGATGAGCCTGGTCATGGCCGAGGAGGAAGTCGGAGAGCTGGAGACCTACCTCCAGGAGCACAGCTATATCCGCCAGCATCTGGATCCCGCTCTGGAACGCTGGATCCGCCGGGTGACCGATGCCATTCTCGCTTCGGATCGGCGCGATACGCGGCGCACCCTGTTCAGCCAAATCGAGCAGCGGCTCGTTCAAGAAGGCCAAGTGCTGTTCCTGCAGCATCGCTCCCTCAACACCTATGTGCACCCTTCGGTCCGAGGGATCGGCATCAATACGTTCGGCTGGATGGACTTCAAGGATATTTGGCTAGTCTCGGATAGTCCGGCATGAAAAAGATGAAAAAGAACCTCATCCCATCTTCTTGGACCAAGAAGGCGGATGAGGTTTTTTGTTTGATGGCATTAATTGTCCGTCATGTCCATTCCACGACGGTATCGCCTGTCCGGGCATCCTTGAGCCGCAGACGGCCTTTGGCGCTGCCCTCCGCACGCGGGAAGGCGGCTGCTGCCGTGCTCCCCTTGGCGAGGAGCGATTGCAGCATGGCCGGCGTCAGCGTCCGGCCATGCTGCTCCTTCCAGAGGACGAACTTGCAGCCGTCACGGAACCGGGAGCAGCCGTAGCCCCGCTTGCCTTCGACGATGCTGCCGCCGCAGCTCGGGCAAGTTCCCAGCGGCTTCAGACCGGCGGAAGTTGTCCGCCCTGGCGAGGAGGCTTGTCCGGATTGGTTTGCTTGGCTGGATGAGGAGGCTCTTCCTGCTCCTGATGATGGAGAGGCTGCCGCTATTGAAGCTGCACGCGCACGTTCACTCTGCGGCAGATTCGAAGCCGATGCCGCAGCGGACGATCGGGCGGAGCTGGCATTCTCCGGCTTCCCGCTGCGTCCAGCACTTGAAGCTTCCGAAGGGCTTGAGCCTGTCCCGGAGCGGGAAGCCCCGGCGGCTGTGCGGCCCGCTCCTGCTCCGAAGCGGGAAGCGCGGGAAGCTCCGCTCCGAGCAGCCGCTTTGCCACGCCGCGAGCCGCCGCCCTTGGCGGCCGGCTTGCCACGCTCCGGCTCAGCGAACGTCCCGGCAGGCGCAGGCGTCTGCTCCGCTACCTTCTGGACGATCATCCGGGCGAACTGTTTGACCTGCTCCATGAACTTTTCGTCGGATGCCTCATCCCGGGCGATCTGGCTCAGCCGGCGCTCCCACTGACCGGTCATGACCGGCGAAGCCAGAAGCTCTACCCCGGCTCCCCGGATCAGCTCGATGGCTGCGCAGCCTTTCGCTTCAATCTCCAGCTTTTTGCCGCTGGCACGGATATAACCTACCGTCTTCAGCCGCTCGATCGTTGCCGCGCGCGTGGCAGGCGTTCCCAAGCCGCTGTCCTTCATCGTCTCGCGCAGCTCTTCGTCTTCCATGGCTCTGCCGGCGCTTTCCATCGCTTTCAGCAGCGTTCCTTCCGTATAGGACTTGGGCGGCTGTGTCGACTTCTCTTCGGCTTTGGCCTGCTTGCACAACACCGGCTGCGATTCGTCGACATGGAAGGAAGCATCGGTAAGCTCCTGCTCTTCATCGTCTCCGTCCTCGTCCGGCTTGGCCTTGCCCTTGCCGCGCTTGGGCTTGTCCTCCGTCTCCGCAGCTCCCTGGGTAACCTTCCATCCGGGATCAAGCAGCTGCTTGATGCGGGTGCGGAACGTTTCTCCTTCCACCTCGGTCAGCACCGTATGGTTGAGATACAAGGCCGGTCCATAATAATGGGAGAGAAACCGGCGAACGATAAGATCATAGATCTTTTTTTCGTCCGGACTCAGCGCGCCTGGTTTTTTGGGTGTCGGCAAAATGGCATGGTGATCCTCCACCTTGGCCGGATTGCAGACGGCTTTGTTGCCTTTATGTACCCGGGACCTGTCCGCCCCGGCGGCAAGCTCCGCATACTCGGTTCCCCGCAGCATGTCGAGCGCCTTGCCCATGACGGGAACCGTTTCCTCCGTCACATAATTCGAATTCGTTCTCGGATACGTGATGACCTTATGCTTCTCGTAGAGGGCTTGCGCCACGTCAAGCGTCTTTTTGGCGGGAAAGCCGTATCGCCCGTTGGCTTCGCGCTGCAGCAGCGTAAGATCATGCAGACGGTAAGGAAACTCCTTGCTCTCGGCCTTGTCGTAACGGACGATGGCTCCTTTTTTCCCTTTGACCTTGGCTGCGATCGCTTCCGCCTTGGCTCCGTCCGTCAGCTTGTCGCCTTGCCAGATGCCGTTGTACTTGGAGCTTTTTTGATCGAAAGAAGCCTTGATCCTGTAATACGTTTCCGGCTTGAACGCCTCGATCTCCCGATGGCGGTCGTACAGGAGCGCCAGCACCGGAGTCTGAACCCGTCCTACCGACAGCAGCGACTTATGGCGGATTGTGAAGGCGCGCGAGGCGTTCATCCCGATCAGCCAGTCGGCCTCGCTGCGGGCCTGAGCCGCCTTCGTAAGCGGCGCGTACTTCTCGTCGCTGCCAAGCTGCTCGAATCCCCTGCGGATCGTCTCCGGCGTCAAATCGGATATCCACAGACGGTCTACGGGCTGATGAAGCTTCAAATACCGTCGGATCAAATGGAAAATAACTTCGCGAATGGTAAATTGGCATATGCATTTTGAGACAACACTCCTGAAACTACCTACTCCATTAACCTTAAATTGATAGAATAACTTCATAGGATCACCCTCGCATAAGGATTTTCTGTCTTGTAGTAATGAAAATAAGATTGCAAGAATCATGACATACAATTAATTGAATATTTATACATTGACAGAAATCTTACTTATCTCCATCCTTTACAACGTAAAAAAAAGAGCAACTTATGAAGAAATCGCAAGGATCAAACGAATCCGTTAACGAATTCTTACAAGTGCTCTTTGGCCGCCTGGCTAGAGCTCAATGCAACTATTGTCACATCTCGCAAAATTTAATAGTGGTATATCCTTAATTTAATAATTCCGCTGGGTCTTGTCAAGACAAAACCCACTCTTTATTTTGACCTAAATTCAAAGCCAACCTTTCCCTCTTCTTTTTTCCAGACTAGCGCGGCCTCAAATGTTTTTTCGCCTTTTTTAAATCCTTTGATCAAGTTTGTTTTCCCTTTCTCTAGGAACTTTTTTATTTGCGTTTCTGTTATGGTTTTACCCAACACTTTTTTCGAGAAAGAGAAATCGCACCTCGGCTTGGCAGAACAGCTATATGCAGCCCCCGTATCTAAAACTTCTTCCGTGCATTTCGGACACCGACCAAGACCTAAACTGTCCGAGTCCTTATCATTTTTTTCAGATGGCGTCTTGGTTTCAAGAGTTTTCGCTGTAAACGTCCAAGTCCTTGAACTTTGGATTGCGTCGTCAATAATTTTCTGTGATAATTTACGTGCCTGTTCCATAAACGATTGCGGGGAAGCTTTGCCTTGCCCGACTTCATGAAGTCGTTGCTCCCACTTGGCAGTCATTTCAGCGGATGCCAGTATACTGTTGCCCAAAGCATCAATCAACATAATGCCCTTACTGGTCGCATACACCATGTTTTTCTTAACCTCAATGTAATTGCGATCCTTCAGGACGGAAATGATACCCGCACGCGTAGCCTCAGTGCCTAAACCTTCTGTCTTTTCAAGGATTTTCTCGAGCTCGGTATCTTCAAGGTGCTTCCCAGCCGTTTTCATTAAAGTAATAAGCTGACCCTCGGTATACCGTTTGGGAGCTTGCGTCTTTCCTTCTTTTACAATTAACTCTTCAACAGTACCGGTGTCGCCTTGCTCCAGTGGAGGCAACACATCCATTTCAGCGTCCTCCTTGGAGTCCTGTTCATAAAGAACTTTACGCCAACCTTCCTGAACGATAAGTTTACCCTTGGTGAGAAAAGTTTCCCGTTCCCCAACGGAAGTAATTAATCGTGAATAATCGATAATTGCCTTATCATAGTGCGCCGCTAGTAACCTCTTAACAATCAACTCGTATAAATTGCGCTCTTCTGGTTTCAACCGACTTATTTGCGGAACCACTTCTGTAGGAATAATGGCGTAGTGATCACTTACCTTTGCAGCATTAACGAATCTCTTGTTATTTGCTATAGATTGAATGGGCAAAGGAAAGTAATCTTTGAACATATCTTGCCGACTAAGCTTCGAAAGAATGTCAGGAAATTGCTTTGCTTCTTCAGGCGTAACATAGGCAGAGTCGGATCTTGGATAGGAGATATATCCTTCTAGATAAAGCTGTTGCAGTGCATTCAGACAATTTTGTGGAGAATATTTGTATATTTGATTGGCCACAGCTTGCAAGGAAGATAAGTTAAAGAGTTGAGGCGGTTGAAATTCTTTACGCTCGCTCTCAATTTCCTTTACTGCTGCAAGTTTATTTTCACAATTACTTCTGACATTTTCCGCCTCATCCCGACTTGGAAATCGTGATTGCTCTCCACGAAACCAGGTGCCTACATACTTAGTATCTTTCATGAGAAATTTGGCTTTCAATTCCCAGAACGGTTCGGGCTTGAAATTTTGAATTTCTTTTTCTCGGGCTACGATAAGAGCTAGTGTCGGACTTTGAACACGACCTGTTGAGAATACTTCGCGAATACCTCTACGTTGAAACAAAAGCGAGTATACTCTTGAGCCGTTCATTCCAACAAGCCAGTCCGCGCAGGAACGGCTTACGGCTTCATAATATAAATAACGGGTATCCTCTTCACTTTTTAAATTCAAAAAGCCCTGTTCTACGGCTTTTGGCGTTAAGGATGATATCCAGAGCCTTTTCATTGGCTTGTTCACACCACTGAGTTGAACCGCTATGCGGACAATGTACTCCCCTTCCCTCCCGGCATCCCCAGCGTGAACGATTTCATCGACATCAGAACGTGTCAATAATGACTTAATTACTTGAAATTGCTTAGCTTTTGAAGTGGAAACGCGATGTCTAAATTTTTCCGGTAATATCGGTAAAGAGTCCAAGCTCCACTTCTTGAGACTGGGATCATATTCCTCAGGAGGCACCAATTCGCAAATATGCCCTACCGCCCAAGTTATAAGAGCCCCCTTAGGAAACGTGTCATTCGGTGATATTTCAATATATCCTTGTTGCTTTTTATTTTTAAAAGGCGAGGCCAACTTCGCCCCTTGATCTGGTTTCTCAGCAATAATTAGTTTCAATGTGCCACGGACCTCTCATACAGGAACTTTACAGTAATTATATCAACAAAATGCTCCTCACGGAACACTGTGAAAAATTAGTCAAGATCTCCTAGGAGCCCGCGGTAACACTTTTCACTTCAACTTCAAATGTATCTGTCAAACTTTAAACTGACTAGATAAATACTATAGACCAGTAGTCCCACCAAGCTAGCTTCCATCCCAGAATAATACTCTTTATTGAGGAATAGTCCTACTCCGAAACCAACCAATATTACACTGAGCAATGAAAATATCTTTCCTTCATAACGATCTAACCAACTTATCATAGGATTACCTCTTCTTTCATGTAAAATTCACGCATCTCCAGAATCACATATAAACTTCGCTGTTTCAGTTCTTCAAGTATTAATGGAGAAAAGCAATCATTTACTAAGCCAGCGTCAAAAAGCTTCTTCGATATCATATATCTCCATCTTTCAAACATTTCAATCTGTATGTCTAGGTCCTTTCGTTCACTAGCACCAAATACAAATGTATCCATCTGGCATCTACCCTGAATATCCGAGAGAATACATTTGATTATAGATAGAGCTATATCAAAATGCATAATATGCTTATCCACCATTCCAAATATCCATATTGTTTCATTTAGAAAAAAGCGAACCCTTCATATGTATGGATTCACCTCAGTAAGTACATTAATTTCAGGTTTTGTCTGTTCTACTCATACTACCGCTGACTGGAACATCTATTTCAACATCGATAAGGTTACGCCCTTCTTCTGGCCTGTTGTACATTCGACATATCGTAAGAGCGTGCTGTATTCCTTTCACTTTCCCTTTTAGAAACTGATTTTCAGGTTCAAGTTGTATTTCTACTTCAACTTCAAGCTTGTATTTTTCAAAATATTCAATTAGACTATCTATTTCCTTTTCCATATAAAGCGTTAACGCCTCCAATTTTATTGAACAGTTAGAATCTCATCTACTTTTTTTAAAGGCCGTATGATCAAATCCATAAAGCTTCCTTCGTTGGAATTGCTGATTTCATAAGCTAGCCCCAGAGCTATGTAAAGATTCAGTACATCGTTAATATCCTTTGGGTATTGATACCCGTTTGCCTCAAGCCTTCGCTTTATCTCGATTTCCCTTGCGTAAAGCATTTCATAGTCATCATCTAGTTCCATCTCTCTTTTGAAGTCAGAATTAAAATCGAGAAAAGATTTTGGCTTATTTTTCATCTCAAGAAACTGAATGATTTCCGTTCTATTAAAATTATTGGCAATGCAATAGCTTAAGAAAGGTAATAAAGTAACATTAGGCATGGGAAGCCATAATCCCCATCCGCTTTCATAAAATTGGTTTGGAATTACACACTGCCCAGGATTAATCATTCCCAACTGTGAAAGTGTTATAACTGTTACCTTGCCGTTTGTCATAAAGTTAACCGCCTCATTTAGAAAAAATGACATTTTCAGCTCCTGTCTGGACAATAAAGGGCAGAATATCGAGCGGCTTTTTGTCCGAGATCTTAAATTCAGAGTAGAACCGATTTTCGCTTTCATATTTATTAAAACTAATCCCGACAACCCAATATTCTTCATCAGTATGTCTTGATGCCCTCCAACAGCTACTATGAAGCCACTGGAAATGAAGACCTAACTCTTTATACTCGTCTTCTGTAATATCAACCAGCAAAAGGAATCCAGCCCTGTATACTGATTTTAGTATTTTTGAACAGTCGGATCGATAAAGGAGCACATATTGATTATCATTGTAAAATACTACCCTGTGAAACTTAAAGATGGATTGTTCATCTAAATGATTTCGTATAATTATTGACTCAACGTTTTGGACTTTGGGAATCATTGTAATCACCCCTGGTAATAATAAAACAATAATATCACTTATACGTTTTTTTATTCAACTATTTAATCTTATAGTGTTATTTATTTTTCGATAGTGATCCTCTACCCTTAAATAGGGAGGAATTATAAATATGGGCGACTTAAAGATGATAATTGGGGAGAAGATCCGCAGCATCAGAAATGCAAAAGACTTGACTTTACAACAGCTCAGCCATGCAACAGGTCTTCAAACATCATATATAGGGGAAGTTGAACGGGGAAAACGAAACGTCTCATTGGACTCTCTAGAGAAGCTTATTACAGCGCTTGACATAAAGCCAAGCGAACTATTTGAATTCCGCGAACTTGAGGTAAACTCACCTGAGTTCGAAATAAATTCAGTTCTCGAAATCCATTACCAATTTCTGAAAGAGAAAAAGACTGATGATGTTAAAATGATTCATCGAATTACTAAAGAAATTTTTGCTTCAATCGAAAGACCTAGTGACAAGTTTTAGGACAAGTATAAAACCCTATCATTGTGTAGGGTGTTAAACATAATCAATCGAAAATAACTTCCTTTAGCTTAACAGGATGCCATTATGCCGGTAGCCGGTTTTTCATGGTGCTATCGTGCCCATTAACATAGTGACACCAGCAGTTTAATATTCGGGCTTGAAGCGCTATTGACTGCCGACCTCCCTTCGTGAGCCGTAAGTTAATATTTTTCAATCTACCTGTTTTCATCATCTGATGGTGCCTCTTAGCCGCATGGGCGTCTAATAGTTTATTTTCACTACTTTATTTTCTTTGGACAGCGAGGTGTTAGTCTCTCAACCTGCATATTAAAGCAGCATTTTATTCTGCTCTCTTGTTCTTTCAGCGCCTTTGTTAACTCGTTGAATTTTTCAAGCATCTTCCTCCTGCAGGACAATACGTTCACGTTCGGTCTCCATTTGCTACGTAAGACAATATTAAAAACTAACTTCAAGACGCCTTCGGATGAGCATTTTGGTCGGGAGCTTGCGGCAATCGCGCGGGATAGCGTTTCTCTAGAGGCACCTTACAACGATTTCGGTATTCTTATAGATAAACTGTACAAAAAGTTTACACATCTTACAAAGGACTTCCTCGATGAGCTTACAGAAATTCTTCTTGATTATCTGAAGACCCTATCATTGGCAGTAAACACTGTATTTGACCGAGAAGAAACGCGAAAACAGATTTGGCAGCTGGGCTTTGAGGAAGTATTGATGCAATGGAACCTCGCCGGTCTGGACCACCCTCAAGTTAAGAAAAAAATTGCTTCCACCATAACTACAATAATGAACTACATTTCAAAGGAGGAGTAAATGCCGACGTCAGTTATCATATTCTATTTATGCATTAATAAAAACGGAGCGACGCGAGGCTCCATTTCAAAAAACTGGAATATTGTGGAGCGAGATAATCTCCTTTCACCCGGCCAAATTTGCCCCTGACATCCGATTCACCGTTCGAATACCAAAAGAAGCTCATTTACCGTGCGAAACGAGCTTTCTTTTTCTTTGATTTACCTGTTGATCTCTTATGTTGGTTCCCGGATTCAGCTGCGTATTGTTATACAAGTCGATAATGACGTTTTAAACATCACCGGGATCTTGCTTGCTCTTTCAATCAGAATCATAAAATCACTTTTATAGTTAGCCTCAGGTAAGGGCTGATGATCGCATTTTACTCGCTATATAATACCCCCGTTAACGCTTTATTGAATAAGAAGGAAGGAGTTAACTACTTTTCTCAATACGCCTAAGTACATAAGATGCTAAAGTGAATAGATCAATAGCATCCTCTTCCGATAAACTCCATTCAATTCTTGCAGAATGAGCGGTTGGGTTCCTAAAGGTCCCGAACAAACCCTTGGCCAAGTTAACAAATCCTTTTTGCTCACTTTTTTCTGACTCGGTAATGAAAGGGTTGATCTTTAGTATTGGGGAGATTCCAGAGAAAGCTTCATCTAGTAGCACCGCGCCATCACTTGTTAAGCCGGTTTTTTCTCTAATCATTGATGATATGCTCTTTGTTGCCTCCAAAACTGCATGAAAGTAATTGTTCTGGAGAAGTTCAGCTCGACAAAACTTTAAAAGGTGATTATGAAGTTTTCTGCTGGCAATTGTCTCTTTTAACTTTGAAGTACGAATTTCAGCCTCTGAAAGCGTACTGGCTGATAGGACCCTGTGGAACTTACCGTCTTCTTGAAACTCAAGTCCGTGAAATATGAGAACCGTATTTACCCTCTCAAGAATACTCCGATAAAAGTCCGAATTACCAACGAATCTTGATGGAGCTAAGGATTTAGATATGAAAGCTAATATGCAGTTTCCAGCTTGAGTTTCATTTTGCCTGTTTATCAATGCATTGTAAAGCCTCTTCCACTTTGTGAAAGTAGGATCGGTATCAGTGATCCCTGTCACTCTTAAAAAATAACCAATTTGAGAACCTGTCAGACCGTCGTTGGTATCGGCAATTATCTTACAGAGTGTTTCAAGCTGCCCTTCGTTAAATATTTTTCTCTTTATGTCTGCCACAAGACTCGCGCCTTCCATCGATATTCTCATAAAATAAAATACCCCTGTGAGTGCTTCTCAACAGGGGCATGCCGATGCTTTCGGACTAAACAAATTATACTACGGGATGGAATTTTTTTCAACTGGGTTGCTAGATTGAAAGGGTTGCTATATCGCATCACTTTACTTTGAATTCCCACAGTGTATTTCTCAAAAAACGAAGTTGTTAAGTATTTCGCGACCTTACTTATTTGACAAAAGGATCTTTGTTCCTGCTCCGTTAGGAAATATATAGAGCTTACCCCAAGTAGATGAACTGATTGAAAGTAAGCTCTTACTGTGAACTTTCTTTTATGCATAGTACTATAAATAAAGTCATCATTCGTTTCCACGGCAGCCTCGTGATGTTGATTATGGAGCTCTCCTGCCCATAGCGGGAAACCATTCCAAAATGCAAATGAGTACTTTGTTTCCCGCGGAAACAAAGTACTCACTGCCATAATGACCGGCACCAGTTTCTTCGAACCCAAGGAATTAGGAATTTTCTTAAATTTATTATTGAGTTCTAGTTCGTTGCCTTCAACTTATTAAATCCTGCATGGCTTCTAGGGAGACTTGCCCAATTTCATCTTCCGCTTCAAAATGATAAAAAATATGGAGCAATACGCGCGCTCTCGAGATCGCTGTATAATTTAGTTTCCGGTATTCCCGATCCACAAACTTGTGAAGATCTATCAAGATGACCACCTTTGATTCCATTCCCTTAAAACTTTGAATGGTACAAAACTTTAAACTATCATCAAGGAATGTATTGTATTTCGTGCTGGAAATATCCTGAAACTTACAGATGGAAGTAAAGACATTACTGTCTCCAAGCCCAGATTTTCTAAGGGAAGTTGGTGATAGGATGACGATTTCCCCCGGCTTGATGCCCTGTTTCAAGTACGTTTTGATCAATTGGAGCAATTTACTTTTCATGTCCTGATCGTCTCTGTAAATGGTTCGAATTACCTGTTCACCATTTATTTTTATAAGCTCTCCCTGTTCAAATCCCGTTAGGAGTTTGTTGTATGTTGCAATTTGTTGGGTGTTTCTGCAATTAACCCTAAGTGTTGCGAAGGCAGGCTTCAACTCTGCTAACAGACCAAGCCCTTCATCCATGCTAGGGTTATATATGTTTTGATTGTCATCATAAAAGACATACCATTTTCCTTTTTCAAGACCTTTTGCCAAAATCTCATTTATGCACATCAAATAGGTTGTCCTTAGCAGATCTTGTCCTTCATCGATAAAAACGACATCATATTTCTCCAAATCATATGCAGCAACATGTTCGAGAAATCTCTCAGGTGCTATCTGTGAAAAAAATAGGTCGGAAGGAAATGAAGAAGCATCATCAAAACTTACAAAACGGCTTAACAACTCATGAAAATGAGTGATTTCAAGTTTACCACCTGTATGATCAGCATCTTTGGCCATCTGGTAATTTAGGTAGCTGGATATCAGACGGTTATAACACAGATACAAAACCCTTTCCCCTGCTACTGCCATTCGTTTAGCCTGCTCCAATGCAATCAGTGTTTTTCCAGTTCCAGCTCTTCCCTTTACAATAATCCTAGGGTTCTCAGAAACCATTCGGAATGTAGCAAATTGCTCAGATGTCAGTTGGACGAGCCTCCGGTCAATCTCGTTCAGAATGGTTGAGGGAGATGGTATGCAGGAAAAATCCCCCCTCAGGATGTTTTCTAGGTGACCGACCTGTTGATGGTTTAAAGTTTCCGGAACAAAATCATGTTTCTCCCTAATCTTGTTCTTCCAATATTTAAATGCCTGAGCAATAAAAAATTTCATGTCGCTATCTCGAAAGCGATTGTCATAAATGATTTCCGGAATGATATCAATACCTTTTCGCGTGAATGTCATATCCGGAAAAATAACCCCACAGGCAAATTGACCCTTCATAATGGGGTGATGATACCCCAGCAATTTACCTAAATGATCCCGAAGTGAAAACATGTTACCAATAGCCTGTTGAAATGGGCTTTCTGTTTTTCTTGAAACCTGGCCCTCACGGTTTTCAAAAGTCCATAATCCTTGCTCCCTGCCTACAAAACCACCCTTAACTTCCAAACACAAAATGCCCTGTCTGCATAACACAACAAAATCGATTTCACCAAATACTTTGTCCCGATGTTCAGCCATACCCAATGAGTGCAAAACACTTGCATCGATATCTAATTTCTGAAGTATCTCGAAAATTTTGATTTCTGCGCTACTCCTTGTATTTTCACAGTATGGTGGAACCATCTTCGCCATTCTTTAAGCCCCCCTACAAATCCGAAAAGAAACCAATTTCTCGTTGGTCTAGCGTACCAATTACTGATGCCCGGTCGAGGTAAGAATTTCGGATCTCGCAACTTGTTTCTGGCAACAGACCACAAGAATGACACGCAGCCAAGTTCAGGGAATCTAATCCTTGTCCATTAGAGTGGATACAAAGGGGGTCTGAGGAACACCAGCTTGCCGCTTCTAGCATGTTTTTCACAGTGTTCTTAAACCGCTCCTCTCTACCCTCGTTTACCAAACCACCTAAACTTCCTTCCGAATCGGGAGTGGTCGTATAGATTAAAATTCCTGACATTGGTAGTGGATTTTCGTCGTTAATCAATGTGCTGTATATCTTCTCCTTGATGGAAGAACTGGAATAGCCGCATTGAAATACAAGTTGGCGGATAAGCAAATGTGCAAGGGAGTGCAACAGGATATACCGCGGCGACAATTTATCGGTTTGAATAAGGGTATTTCTGCTATGTCGTTTTATATTTTCAAATCTCTTCCTGTAGCCGACTTCCCATTCGGCAATTTTTTCTCCATTCAGTTTGATGAAAATACCCTCTCCGAACATTTCGATACCTGGTAACCAATTGGCAGGATTCTTTCTGATATTCCTATTGTCCAACTTGTCCTGACCATCATTTGGTTTGACACGACTAAATCCAGTCAAAGATACAACTTCTCTCAATTTATGCGCTAAGACAATACTGTCAATGTGATTTTCCAAAAACTTAGGTAATTCCCCCTTTCTTATTGAAAAAAGTGGATCATCCCTGTTTTCTTCTAAGAAAGCACGGTATTCATCTTCCATTAGAATGTGCTCATTTATTTCTCGATCAGCCTGTTTGCCCTTCATCCTAAGAAGTACTTGTTCTTTGACATCTTCAATCGTACAATTGCAGACTTCATGGATGCCTAATGTTGGCACGAACATAAGAATGTTGTTGATCATCGCCTGATCATCCGGATTGATGTTCGATAGCATCTTGAGAAAGGTATCCCGTTTGTTCAATTCTTCTTGAATCTGGCTGCTCCATGGAGGAATAGACAATGCACTAGAATGGTGGGCAAAGTAAAGGTTGCTGGCACCACGCTGGGTCGTTCTCATAGGTTTGTCACATGGCCTCATATCGATGTCCCGAAGCCAAGGACGTTTTTTGGAACAGCTTCCACCATTCCAGCCGGCAAGCGCATTCTCTGAGAAGCTTCCCTGCATATTTCGCCGCAGTGGTTTCGATGTGTTTACTCCATGACAGTTTTTGCACTCAATTACGATACTGTCTAGACCACCGGTTTCCTTAAAGAATTGCATAAACAACTGCTTTTCCGGTGCATTGCAATTACTGAAATCGCCTTTGTGAACCCACCATGCATACGGAAAATCATCGAGATGCCCATTTTCACAGGCAACTACAAATCGTGAAGGAATCAATTGTTTACTACCGCAGTTTCTGCATTTGAACATGTTGTTAATTTTCACATTTTTATAATTGTCAATTTTTCCGCATTTTGTACAAATCATGGTTTCGGGAAACCTGAATACCGGGATATCCTTTGATTTTACAAAAGAATTCTCCCGCTGGTCTTCATCCTTCGGCTTTAAGAAATAGTCCACATTCAACAATTTCTCGAGGTTTACCTCGTGAACGATATATTTTTCGTTAGTGTGATGTTTCCAATAATCCGTGCCAGCAATAATTACAGAATCGTTGGGCAAATCCACAATGGATCCACATCCAAAAGTTGTAATGAGTTGGGTTTGCCTTGCATTCCCTACTACTCGTTTGGCGTTTTTGTTTTGAACGTTAAGTTTCAAGCTTATTCCTCCTCGATATACAAGTTGGATTGCCGGTCCACATTCCTCATGGAATTCAGCGTCTCAAAGACCCCATCTTCTTCCAGAGTATTTTTCAATAGTGGAGTGGAATTGTTAGCCCCGTATTGATCATAATCCATCTTCTTATTGACGATGGCGTTGAACCATTTATATTTAATCTCCTCTAGGTCGGCTATGGTTTCGTCTACTTCCTCTTCACTAAGAGCAATCAACCGAGCCCGTGCCGTAATAAAATCATCGATTTCACGCAATTTAGGCTCGTTGGGATCATACAACCCTGCGGAATCTCGTTGCCGAAGTGAATTGATGAGATAACGGCACATACTGATGTAGACTGCATGCAGAGCTCTTTCCCTTGCACGGATTGAAAATGGAGTTAGACTTGTTGCTTCAACATATTTGTATATTGCTGAATGATAGCTGATAAACTGTTCATAATGTGATCGATCACGAGATTTACTTGCATTGTAAACAGTGATGACCAGTCCGGGGTTTTCCCTTCCGACCCGGCTCGAAGCCTGTATGTATTCAGAATTTGACTTTGGTTGTCCTGTTACGACCATAAGCCCGAGCCGGCTTATATCCACACCAACGGAAATCATGTTGGATGCGAGCACATAGTCGAAGGCATCTCCGGTCTGAAATGGAATCGCTAGATATTCCAGTGCCTTTTTTATCTCCGAAGGATTTTTTCGACTTGTCAGTTCTTCCAGCCGATCTTGTGCTTTTGGTGCCTTGAACCCATTTGAAATTTGGGAGAATTTTTTCGAGTATAGGAATTCATACCGGTCCTGCACGTCATCATGAACCTGCACAACAGCTCCACCCAGTTCCCGCAAACTATTGAAGTACCCTGTAATCGTCCAAAAATTGTCAATCACTTCATCTTCAAATCCAAGATGTTTCAAATACCGAGTAACAAACTGGAGACAGGCATAAACCCGCACCAGCACGGTTGTGGCAGTCTTGTTAGATGACATAACCCCCAAATACTTTCTTGCCGGTCTGTCCTTGATATTGGATTCTTCTGCAAAATACGAATCCCTAATATTGACGCCTTGGGGTGGAAATTGCCGGAATTCTCTTCCGAAAAGAGCTTCAATTTGAGACTTTGCATTCCTAATAGTCGCCGTGGATGCAATTATTTTAGGTCCAATTCCGTTATGATGACAAAAACGGTCAATGGCAATTTCATAGAGACCAGTGATAGTTCCAAGAGGACCGGAGATCAGATGCAGCTCATCTTGGATAATTAATTCCGGAGGCGGGCACGAGGTTCCGATGCCGAAAATTTGAGCTATTCTCGGTTCCCAAGTCATTCTCGCAAGTTTGTCCACTGTACTGATAATCAAGGTGGGTCTGTTGCTGTATATATCCTCATCCACCAAGTAAATGGGCAATCCACCGCTATACTCGCATGATGAATTGCTGCACTTTATTGACAACCTGTTGTTTTCAACGGTGTACTGCTGGATCGGCAAATCGGCTCCACAAGTAGGACAGGATAATACCTGGTGGGGATTACCAGATCTTACGGATTTGTCTCCATTCTTCATGATCTCCTCTAGATTCTTCCGAGCATCACTTATTTTGTTTGGAGTCAGGCCGCCACCGACGAATAAACCTATACTGATTTCCTCTCCCCCGAGCTTATGCTTTCTTCTCAACGATTCACATGCACAAATCAAGGCAGCGGCCCGGTCAAATTGTTGAATTGTTAACAAACGGAGGGTGTAACGCATTAATATCGTTACTCCCCCACTGTCTTTGTCATTACGTAAACGGCGGTAGAATATAACAAATGCCGAAATGCCAAGGTATGCTTCCGTCTTTCCTCCACCTGTTGGAAACCAGAGCAAGTCAACCAGATTTCGTTCTTCAGAACCCGGATCAACAATAGAGGTGATTTCCTGCAGAAAAAAAGCCAACTGAAATGGATACCATGTGATGTCATCTGGATTAATTTTCGATGTTTTTCTTTTCAACACGTTGATCCGCTGGTTTAGCATAGCTAAATTCGATAATTGAAAGGCTCTGAATACTGTATCATTTTTTAGATGCTCGATGCTGTTTTTCAGACGTTCCAGCGTACATTCGCATTGGTCCAAGTTTTTTCCGGCCACTTCTCGATATCTGTTCAATTGACTGGCTAAAGCCCTCTGGTCACCAATCCATTTACCATATGAAGCTGTCAATTGGTTCAGACCCTTAATGACTTCTTGTTTGTTTCCTTGAGCAAGAAAATTCATTCTAAGTATTTCAAGTGGCACTCGAACAGATGGCTTCATCTGCCTGATCTCATGACTAGGTAAACACTCGGTTGTTAATTTGTAACATCCACTGTTATTGATAGAGTAACTGACTGAGCAACCATGGCCGATTGCAAAGTTTTCTACATGGCTGTACAACAAGTTAAGATTCTTTATTTCTTCGTCCTCGCTGATTTCAAGAATCATCTTCTTTTCCATAAAAATCGCATCTTCACTTGGAGAGGATACTTCCATTACAACTTGGAAGAAAGAATTGAGATTGTTTATTTTCTGGCTCTTGTTGCTTTCGTTTGTATTGACTACGGCAATGGTTATAGTCTGAGACCCATCCTCATATTTTTTCTGAATGTATAGATGAATTTCCAGATATTCCTCAACCTTAAGCGGTTTAGGATTATCAAGTTTTATTGTCATGGTTTTTTCGAAGGGCTGGCGTTTCCATAAATCTGGGACATATTTACTATTTACGTCCGATTCACGATTCTCCTCCTCGCCAGAATCTTGAATCAGATGATATTTCCCATAGCTAATAGAAACCGTCAGTTCGGAAATCCCTGGCTTGATCGTAGTGGAAATAGCAATGGAAGAGGGGTTGTATACATTACTTTGGGATACCGTGTCCTCGAACCCGTCAAACGAATCTTCATCAGTGTTATCCCTGTAATGCGAGTATTCATCCGTATTGGAAGGTAAGCTAACCGCCTGCTCCAAAGTGTCTCTTTCAGAGCTCTTGGGATGTAATATGCCTGCGGCGTAATAGGATATCGGCGCTTCCTTTTCGATTTCCTCCTGTGGGTGAACCGGCCCTATCAGATCCATATTCAAAAAACTTTCAATAATATCTCTTGCTTCGTAATACTTTTGATATTTCAAGTCCATCACATCCCGATTGATCAATTTAGCCAGCTTAAATGGCCAAGGCCAGTAACTAACACACCATTCCAGATAGCACTCTTACCAAATACACCATCTATGTTCTGGTCAGCTGCTATATGTGAACAAACATCATCCACATAGACTTCGTTTATTTCAGCCGGATAGTAATCTAGATTTTCTCGTGAATAAACTCCCTGTACTTCTTTCAAAGCTTGGAAGAGATCATCAGAAAACGTTCGGGACATGCTTCCGATGTAGTTTCCATCATGAATAATATTATATCTGACAAAACCAAGATCGCTCTCTCTGCTTTTCACAAGAATCACCGGATCCCCCGATTTGACACGTTCTATTATGTATCGTTGGTTTTTCAGAACTTTTTCCTCCGAACCATGCATATTCAAGTCAACAAAGCTTAAAACATCAATATCTTTTTCTAATCCCATCTCAAGCTGTGCCACAAATGGTTTATGTTTTCTGCTAAGCTTTGAATAGACCCAGCGCTCCCTTACTTTTCGCTGGTATCCCTGATCTAGGCTGGCTAGCCATAAGATCTCTTTAGGTCGAGTCATGGCCACATAATAAGTTCGCACCTCGTCGGAAATATCGAGCCAACGGTTTCGGTCGACAAAATCATTGTCAAGAAGAATTACCTCATCGTACTCCCTCCCCTTTGCCCTATGAATGCTTGATACGACAACATTTGTAAGTGGCCTACTTTCCAACCCCGTATAGTCGGCTAAGCCCTTGCCAAGTTCGTTACGGAATTGTTCCATGTCGATTCTGGAACCGTGCCCCTTCTCAATCCGTTTCAATGTCATCCAGAGAACATTGATATCCTGATCATCAAAATAACCTGCATCGTGGCACATTGTCTTTAATTCATCTTGTTCCAGAAATCTACGGTTGAACCCGCCTAAGATTTCGCCGAGCTTTCTGTCCAACATTTTCTGAGTTGAAGGTCTTTGAACGAGATGTTTAATGTTTTGATCCCTTAGTAATTGTGATACCTTTAGAACCTTTCCATTGTCTCGACAAAGAAAAGCATATTTTTTTTCACTTTGGAACTCCAATTGGCTTGCTATCGTTTGCACTCCCCCCAAATGTTTGAAGGTCTTCATGGCTTGAATAAGTCCATTTGCTTGATTTGTCTCACTTTCTTCCAGCAAACGTTTTCTTACCTGATGTCCCACTCTAGCTAACGAAGGGGCTTGGCGAAAATTGTGATCAAAACTATGTTTCACCATATTATTACCGTAAGTCTCCTCTAACCAGTTAAGAAAGGCAAGAGAACCCAATTCATTAGGTAACTTTGCCACCTGATATTCATAGATAGCCTGACATGGATCACCTAAAAATGTAAAGCCGCAATTGGTATGCTGCAAAATTGTTTGAACAAGTCTCGCTCGAACTCCGACAAGATCTTGAATTTCATCTACGATAATGTGTTCTGTAAAGTTGAATATCTCAGGATGCTTCTTAATACAATCGATAGCTAAACCAATTCTTGTATCATAATCCTTACCAGTAAGATCCAGCTCCGGCACCACTTCTTTCAGTAAATACGTTGCAAAGGAATCAAAGGTACGGATATCTACATCCTGAAGTATGTGATAACCGTACTCGTTCAGGTCGAGCATCTTTGCGTTGCGTTGTCTTATTTCTGAAATGGCTGCCCTAGAAAAACTCAGGATGACCATGTTGTTAATATCTACCCCATGTTCGAGCACTAGGTGCTCAATTCTTTTCAATAGTGTATAGGTCTTGCCTGTTCCAGGTCCAGCTGTAACCAGCATCTTATCTGTTGGCAAAGCGTTGATGACCAGATCTTGGGGATTTCCACTTTCTTCGTCAAGATCTATAACATAATCAAAATCGTCTTCTGAAAAGTCAATAAATATCTCGTTATCATCAAGAACTTCCTTTGTCTCAACGATGTTGGGGGTAGCTGGAAATGAAGCGATATTAGTTTCTCCGGCTTCGTTTTCAGGAATCATATAGTCCCTAACTAAATCATAGTTGAATGGCCGCGGCAGAACTGAAAGGTCATATTGGGGTCTACATGATTTAAAATGCCGACATTGATGTTTGTAACATCTGCACTCTGATTTCAATTTCCCGTCAACCTGAATATAACCAAAAACCAACTCTTTTTTGTCATCCATCAGTGCACAGTACATGCCCTCTTCGGATTGCTTCATCTGCTCTTCAGTAAGTAATTTGTTGTCCCCCGTATAACGCTTGAGACGATCCACCATGATATCGATGGCCTTTTTACCTCTTACCTGATCATGGAATAGTCCATCATCCAAAATCCCATTCGAAAGAGGAAACACGTTGCTAAGGGGCTGTATATTGGATTTAAACAACATTTATGCACCTTCCATGTCAAATCGTTATAGGTAGCTGATAAATCAGCTTAGGCGAACTGTACTGCCATACCACTTCAAATTTTTCACTGCGCTTTTGGCTTCGGGCAACAAATTTTAATACTTGGTTTGGATCTACGCTCAATCTCACATCAACTTGTTCTTGGAAAAAACCAAAAGTTGGAACATGGACATATTCCAGCACATTACCAAATGAATCTGCAAAAATGAAATGAGCCGTATCGGTATCCTCCACGATTGCAAATGAAGCGGTTGTTTCTAAACGATCCAGCCGTGTGTCAGCTTTGGCAATTGGATAGAAACCACCATTTGATAGGAGCACGCCAATTGAGTCAGCCAAGACATAGTTTCCTTCCTCAATACTCAATCTGGCAGCTCCATAGCTTACACTCCAATCCGATTCCTCCGGATAAATCTTATAACAATTCCAGCTTTCTTCTATTTTTTCAATAAAAGGTCTTAATTTAACACTTCCGCCTACAAGAAGTACACATCCCAAATTTTCAAGATTCCAGTGAATTTTGCGCAGGGTACTTTCTAGGCATTCAAGTGCTCTCGAAATTTCCGGTTGAATCAGACGATTAAATTCATGGTAGCTGATGCTAATATTAATAGCACCATATTCTCCATACTTATTGAGGCGAATGATAACATCATCTTTATAAGAATATTCTTTTTTGGCAACTTCACATCGTGCAATCATTAAGTCCCGGAACCGTGCAGGCATATCTTCGAAAGAGATGTTCCGTGGATCCTCTTTTTCAACCTTAAGATGAACATATTTGGCAAACTTGAGGTCAATATCATCTCCACCTAAATACTCATTGCCAATGGCTAGCTCCTTGATGGTCCCTTTTTCGTTTTCAAGGATGGAAATATCCAACGTACCCCCACCCCAATCAAATACGGCAAAGTGAGAGAATGATCCAATTTTGTCGAAACTTTGGAATGCTGCCGCAGTGGATTCACTTACCATTGATTTGATTTCTATTCCCGCCATTTTGGCTGCTTCCCTTAAGGATTTTCGTTTATGTGCAGGAAATCCTACTGGGACTGCAACTACAGCAGTTTCCAACTTCATTTGTTTGCCGGCACTAGCCATTACCTGCGTTTTCAAACCCATAAAGATCTGAGACGCAATCATTTCAGGTGTCCATATTTTCCCAGCTATTTTCCAAGTCTGACTTGTTCCTAAATGAGTTTTTATTGAAGTGAAGATCTCGCACGATTCACTAAGTTCCTGCCTCCGGTTCCAGGCTTCCCTCCCACAAATCACTTCTCCGGTAACTTTGTCAATCATTACTACGGAAGGAAACGGCTCGTCTTCACCGTCTGTATATTTGGTTACTTTTCTTCCGTCTAGTATCCCTATACATGCGCTGTTTGTTGTTCCGAAGTCAATTCCGAATTCTAGTTTCATTAATTGCTGCCTCCATCAAACGAAATGCCTTCGCTTTTCAGAATGGAAAAAATGTTTTTCACTTGCATCCGCATATTTTCACCCAGCCGGACGGTCATTTCATCGGATTGAATTTCACAAAAATCCATATATTCGATCCTAAGTTTTTTTCTGAGTTTGTTCTTAAATTCTTCAGTCCGGAACTCGGTTTGGTGATCGCTCATGTCCATTAGAGCATGGCGATTTTGTTCATATTCCCTTTCTTTCTGATCAAGCTTCTTCTCAAGCATGGATATAATCCCCATAAGTTCCGTATTACGATCTTCTAGTTTTTGTTTTTGTCCAATAGTTAGAGAAAGGGCGGTTTCTATCTCTTCAAGCTTTCGTTCGGTAAAAGACCTGATATTCTCGACTTTCATGAGATCAGCATTCAATCTAGAGATCTCTTCGCTTGCTCTGTTTGACTTTTCCTCCAGCGTATTCAAAATAGTTCTGATCTTATTAAACTCGGTTTCATCCGAGATTTTTGACGGCATGGTCAGTTGATGTGAAGTCGTTTGCCCTGATGTGGAAGCAACTTGCTGGCCATTCTGATTCGAAGTTGTAGGCAAATACGTAACTACGACATTTGATGGCAAATGATCGGCCTCTAATACCTTATCGATTAGGCCGATTTGCAGGAGTCGAGTTTTTAAGTCAGACTTCCAAAGCTTTGTTTCGTTTTCAATTCTTTTCTTGATTGGTTTGGGAACCACCAATTTTCTTCCAGAGGATTCTAGCCACTCCAAAACTTTTGAAACTAATTCGTTATTACACTGGCCTTCAACAAGGCTTCCAATAATGAAAAGTGAAAGGCAGACAATAACCTGTTCTTGGATGGATTCATCCAACTGCAGAGTAAATAAAGCCGAATCATTAATAAAATTATCAGCAAACTTCTTAAGCACGCTGGGGGAGGCCTGTTTGTTGCCTCCTTCGGTAGCCATTTCGCTTACTTGTGACAGTAGATACTTAACTAGATGGGGATGGGGTAATAAAGTTTTAGCCAGCTCTAACACTCTTATATATCCAGCAGATTTGTTAAATTCTGTTGATTTAACGATCAAGTTAAGCAGCTCCATCTGCTCAAGATCGTTCATACTATGGAGAATTTCAAATATGGTTTGTGCACCTATTTCGGACGGCAGTGAAATCAATATTGATGGAAGTTGTCCCTTATCTGTTTCATGAGAAATCAGTTTCTTTAGCAAATCTTTGACGATTGATAAATCGTTTTTCGTCAATTTTCCCTTTTTATACTTTTCAATCATCTCTCCAAGAGAAACCAAAATATCCATGGTTTTAGTTAACCCCTTTGAACTAGTCTGTTAATCTTGTCAATCATGACACTTTTCTCCGCTGATGGAGGAATAGTACTGATCAATTGATTAAGTGATAATACAAATTCTGGCGAAAGCCGATCTTCGATTTCCATGAGGCAAAGTTTGAGCCACGAGTGCAGCCAATCTTCTCCAAGGTCGGAAACCAAGCATATATTCCCACTGAATAGATAGGAGCATAATTCCCTTAATAGCAAATTGTCCAATTTGCTTAGCGGAAGAATCTCCAAATAGGCAACAGCTTTGTCTTTCGACCATTCAGCGAGGTTGGCCAAATGCATCTCGCCATTAAGGATATATACTAATGTTCGAAGTAAATATTGAATGTCGCTTGCATTTTCTGGTATTTTTGACATTGTATCTATGAGTGATTTTGCTTGTCTGAATCTTGCCTGACGAATGTAGATAACCACTTTAAGGAACTCTCGTAAAAACATAATTATATCTTGGCATTCGTCTGAAATACTCGACAATCTACTCAAAGCGTCGGGAACTTTGGCCTTCTGATAATTTATCCACGCTTGAGTCAAATCCTGACCAAATTGAAGTCTTCCTATGGTACTTCGGAGCCCTACCATTCTGTGTGCATTTACTTCTAGACTCCACTCACCAGTGACCTCTATGTGATTTTGTGGTGCAGCAGTCTTAATGTATGTTTCCAATTCAGAATTCCATCGCGAGACACGCGGTATCAATTCTTCATGATTAATTAAGGCCTCATGCCATTCTCGCTTGCGATAAGCCTCTAGAATCGTTCTCAAATGTACGTTTTCCAAAGTTGTTACCCAGTCAGCATCTTCATCTTCGACAACAAAAATGGTCTCATCAAATACTTGTGCACAGGCTAATAACTCACTTAGTTTACTGTTGAATTTCTTAGAAACTACGGGTAATTTGCCCCTGAAATGAACCTTTTGTTGAAGAGGTCCTTTCGATATTCGTGGTATTAAACCAAGAAGATTTCCAAGCATCCCCTTCACTTGAACTATCCCCGGCATATCGAACTGGGAAAAAATCACATCGGAATTAATAAGCCAGCATCCCAGAGAAAACTTCTCCAGTCCGATTTGAGCTTCAAGAGGATAAACTGATAGTTTGCTATTATTAGCAGGAAGTAACAATTCCCCTTTGATTATGGCTGTCCCTTTGTTGTCTAGATTAAAGGTAATGTGGTCATCAAGAATTCGTAACCGCACTTCGGACTCAGGTGGTCCGTTAAATATGTACCGACTATTTTTCAACTCGGAGATTTCTAAGAACCTAGTAACATGACCATTTTCATTGAGTATCCCCGCTCTAATTAACGGAATCTGAAACTCTATGAAATCACCATCAAGATTTATATGACCCTCGACCTTTTTTGTGTTAGCGGCGAATTGATACTGCTCTCCATTGATTGAAGCCCCTTGTATCACAAGATTAAGATTGGTGCTTTTCTTAATGTGGAGTTTTGGATTTATTCCAAACCCGTAATAACGTTCATTCCCCATGATATTAATAGGAGGTATTACATAAAACAATAGTTCTGATGAAATTCCTTGAAATCTTTCTGAACTGCTACGCACGATGACCTCTGACCAAATTTTTCCTTTAACAGGCAGATTTTTTTCTATGCTGTACCTGAGCTGGAGAAGGTCATCTTGGTTTCGGATTCTTCCCTTTATTTTGCCAAAGTCATAAAACAACCCAACTGTGTTGTTATGGATAGGTCCGAAATCTGATATCTCGAGTTCAGGGATATTGCCTACGAACACGTCTATGGGTTCAATACTATAAGGAAAAAGAAAACGTTCCGAATCTTTAAATAGCAGTGAAACTCCAACTGTATCCGCTTTAGTCGCAATCTTTAAGTGGGGCAATTTATCCCCATAATTCAGATTCAATTTGTATAAATAGTAGGATTCACCTAATACCATATTTAGCTCACCTAGAAAGGTAGCCTCAAAATTTTCTGGTATCAGATAGATGGTTGGAGCAACCAAATAATACATCCCCGGCAATATTACATGATGTTTAGGTATCATAGTCCTTCTATTACCGTGAAATAAGACTGGCTCCCCCTGAGGAATCCAACCTGGGATCTCCCAATATAGAATTTGACCATCTTCCCCCTGCGCCTTCCCACAAAACTTTTCCTGCAATTCGAGGTGACTTGAAAGTTTTGTAACTGGAAATGAAAATAGATCTCTTTTCTCCATACCTTCCCAAAACGTTCGTGATGGGAAAACGAGCTCCATCACACGATCCGTCAAGTTCAGTCTAATGGTCGGTTTTATAAATAACACATTGGATTTCTTTTCATTTGGGATAATACGGAAATGTTTGAGAATCTCTTTCCAGAAATCTGGACGATACCCTTCAAGAGACCTAAGTTCGTCATCATTTATTACTCCGTCTTCGTACATTTTAATGTTTCTCAAAACCTGCAGGGTAAAAGTTGCACCCTCTTCATCTAAAAGAAAATCTTTTAAATATTTGGAACAACTGAAATCCCTCAAGAAATGGATGATATCCGAATAATTAAGATCTAGGATCCGATCACCGCGATACGCACGCTTCAACTCTTTAAGAATATAAGTGAATGTAGGTATGTATTTCTTTGATATTCCGCATTGCTCTAAAACAGCTCCAACATAACGAAATGGGCCAAACCTCTGTATGTTTAGCAAGCCGTATCTTCGAAGAGCCCTCTCAATGGTCTTCCCTACCATTTCCGTGTTATCTGTTCCCGTTATTCTGTTAAAATGACACCAAAATCCATCATCATCATAAAAATAGTATGCAATATTTACCGCAAGCACCAGTATGGAAATCTCATAGTCTTCCCTGTTCAATCTCGATTCGTATCTGCGAATGGCAGTAGAAAATGACACTATTTGCTCTTCATCCAGACAAAGCTCCCCTGCATAGCGGCAGCTTGTGATAAGCGTTTTGAATTGCGAAATATGACTATTTAACTCGAGAAATTCAGTCGGCATCCGGAGCCCGCACTCCTTTACCCTCTAATTGTTAAGTTTTACCTTGTTATGTATTTATTTTTATTTTGTCGATCAAAATTTTCAAATGTTATTATTGAGATATAGTTCGAAACACCCGGTTTTTTAGTCTCATCAATTATCTTTCAACTCTATTTCATTTCGACAAAACATTACTTAATCCCTTCTTATTTCACAATTCAAAGTTAATCTGTGCCTTTTTTACTAAAATTATATTCCATTTGAACTGTAAAGGGTTAACCTTACATTATTTATTAACTCATGGATATGATCGTGTTCTCCTCTTAAACACTCGCGCCACTTCCCTCTTATCCAAGAAGTTCTTACATCTTCATTTTCAAAACCATCTTCAGGAATCGGGAATGAACTACTTAAAGCGTTGCACATACTCTTTGTCTAATTATAGTTCTATACCACGAAAGAACTTCTAGAGTAGAGCATCCATTTCTTAAACACAATGGAAGTGCTTTTAATGTTTCTGGAGTCTCTTCGTTCTCAAAGACACCAATTTCGTTTAAAGCTAAGACACACCCGGCATCGATTGCAAGTGGTTCAATGACCTCCCTAACAAACTTAAACACAGTGGGTATCGGGCTTGCACCACTGCTTCTTGAGTTTTGCCGAGAACCTGCTGAATCGCAAATTCCATGCTGATTCGCCTAATGAGAAGTGGCTGACGGACGTAACGGAATTCAAGTACGGAAACGACCAGAAGGCATATCTCAGCGCCATCCTGGACCTCCATGGCAACACCATTGTTTCCAGCGTGCTGGGGCATTCAAATAATAACAATCTTGTATTCAAGACGCTGGACAAGGCGCTTAAGGCTACACCCAGCGCTAAACCCATGCTTCACAGCGATCGGGGGTTCCAATACACCTCAAAGAAGTTTAAGCGGAAACTGGATAAAGCAGAAATGAACCAGAGCATGTCACGTGTCGGTCGGTGTATTGACAATGGACCCATGAAAGCCTTCTGGGGAACCTTGAAATGCGAGATGTATTACTTGAATACATACGGCACGTTTGAAGAGCTCAAGAAGGACATTGTACATCCACTTTTACAACAACGAGCGTTTACAGGCAAAATTAAACGGCCTCAGTCTCATGGAATTCAGGGCTAAGGCCGCCTAGCGTCTTTTACTTATTTGTAGTGTCTACTTGACAGGGTGCAGTTCAGCAGACGGACAGCCTTATCCTGTCATGTATCTTCATGCAGGGCATTCCCTGCACCCGTCACCTTGCGGCTCGAACCGCTTCGAACCGTTCCGCTACATACGCAGCGAAGTCCGGCGCGATTTTCGCCACCTGCAAGCTGTGATTCCATTCGACCACGATGCCGCTTTGGTACCCTTTAGCCTCCGATTGGGCCGTGGTGATGCAGGCATACGCGCCGTCTCCCAGCTGCTCGACCGGAAGCAGGTGGGCAGGAAGCTGTGCGCCCGAACGCAGCTTAGCGGCAATCCATTCCACATTCGGAAGTCCGGTCGCAGCCACGCCCAGACCGAATATTTCGACGTACCCGTAATTACCGCAGCCGTATTGCCGCACGAATTCCCGATATTCCTTCGGGAACGTTAGTCCGAGCCGCTCTTCAGCGGCGGCTACATGCTCCTCGGACACCCCGCCGACAAAATCCGCCGCTTCCGGCATTTGTTCGATCATGTCACGCACTCTCTGCAAGCTCATTTATGCCACACCCGCCTTTATCATCTGCGCTCTTTCCTTCCAATGCTCCGCTCTTATCTTGGCGAATTCGCCGCGGTCAATTTCGCTCGGGCTGTTCAGATCCGGATGCAGCAGCTTAAAGTTGCCTTCGTGCTCGCCGCTGGTCAGCTCAGCCAGCGGGCCGTCCGGATTTTGCCGAATATGGTGCAGCTCGATGCCTTGTCCGGATTCGTCGATCGGCGCAAGCCCCTGCTCCATCCGCTCCAGGTTCGTACGGCCCCGGGCATCGGTCAAATTCGGGTCGATGTCGCTGCGCACCATCACGTCGCGGCCGTTCACTTCTTTCATTTCCAGCCCGATATTGTCGTACAGCTGCTTCTCCTCGAGGGGAACCTCCGCCACCTTCAGGCCTTTCTCATTCACCAATTCGACCTGCGACTGAATTCCCTCGGTCTGCTCCGGAATGTTCAGCGCTTCGAAAGCAGGCTGCACATCCGGTGCAAATAAAATGTTCTCCATGCTGTAGTGAACGACTTCCACACTGCGCCGGCTAATCTCGACGGCGGCCTGCTTGCCACCCTCCAGAGCGGCCGCTCCAATCGCTTGAATTGCCATCCTCTCATCCCTCCATAACGAGCTGCTTGACGTACCGTTTCGTATCCGTGCTGTCCACCTTTTGAAGCAGCAGAAGCAGCGTTTTATACAGCCACTCCCGGGTCGCTTCGGTTTCCGTCCGCGTTTCCGTCATCCTGTGCGCGCGCAGCCGGTCTCCGACCTCCGCCGCGAACCGTCTGACATTCGCCGCCTTGTCCTCGGTCCGGGCCGCCTGCTGCAGAATGCCGGCCTGCAGCAGCTCATTCGCCGCCAAATACGAGGCGCCGTCTGCGGCCGAAGGCTCCTCGAACAGACATGCCGCCGTCTGTACATCACTCAGCACCCGCTCGTACGACTCGATGAGCAGCGGATAAATCGTTTCCCGCCGGCGCAGATCCAGTAGGTTCCGCTCCCTCACGGACCAAGGGGACTCGGCTCCCTGAATCAGCAGCCCTAGGTAATGAGCGACCAGGTCGCGAATTCGCGTAATCTTTGCGAAGTAAGGACTCGCATCGAGCACCTTCTCCATCATCATTTCCGTCATCGTCTGCAAAAACGGGGCGGCGCTGCCGGGCACAACATCCAGTCCGAGCCGGTACGCCAGCTTGAGCAGCAGACCTTGGGCTTCCTTGACCGCTGCAGCCGATTCGTCCAGCCCGCCGAACAAGAGGCTGTTATACAGCCTTTGGCCGATCTGCATAATTTTTTTGCATGCATATTCGTCCTGGATCATCACCTCGGCAAACGGGTGAACGTACCTTTGGTCCGCCATAAACGCATTGTATGCTTGTGCGGCCTCAAGCAGCTGCCGGTCCTCGATATACCGGATTTGTTCCTTGGCCGGATAAATGTGCAGCTGTACCGGACGGTTCATGCCCTCCTGAAATACAAGGGCCTCCCCTTTCTTCAGCACCGCGAGATGCACCGCATGATCCGGCTCCAAGCCGAGCGCATTGCACATGATTTCGCCGTCGTCCCGCGAGACGAGACGATGCACGACTTTCAGGTTCGTATTTTTCACCGCGTCCGGGGCCAGCTTGGTCGGAATTTGGTCCACGATCAGCATCCCTTCACCCATCGAGCGGATCTCGCTAAGCAGGTTGCTGAAATATTGAGCGGATTTCCCTTTGATATCGGCAACCTCCGGATTTCCCTGCGGTGTATGGTTGCTGAACACGCGGTGGGCTTCCTCGACCACCGTCACGTGGCGCAGCGGAATGTCGATCTTGCCGAGCGGCTTCTCCACCTTGAGCTGCTCCGCCAGCCGCACGAACAAGAGTCCCATCACGAGCGCTTTGTCATCCTCGTCCGCGATGCCCTCGAGCTCGAGTACGGTCGGATACTTCAGCAGCTCGCCGAAATCGAAGCATTCTCTCGTGTTCAGCAAAAGCCCCTTGCTCCCGACCATCAAGCTTTTCAGGCGCGTCAGCAGAGCCGCCCGAATGTTCGACTTCTGCTCCTCCGCATAGCCGGAGACGCTCAAATAATCGTCCACCTCATGGTACAAATCGTGCAGCGTCGGAAAATATCGGTTCCGGGACCGGGAATCGTCCACATAGATGTTGGTGGAATGATGAAGGCTCCACCCCCGCTTTAAGTAGATCGTCTGCAAACACTGCTCGAGAATGTTCGGCATGGAGGCGTACATCGAGAACGATGCCATAAAAATCGCCTTCAGCGAATCGATATGCTGCTGCAGGGAACAGCCCTCCGGAAAGTGAAACGGGTTCAGCCGAAAAGGCGATAACTGCTCGACGCCGAGCGTATACACCTTAAGCTCGGGAACTTTGCTCATCAGGTGTCTGTATTCGGTTTTGACCGGCTCGATGACCAGAAAGGGCAGCTTCAGCCCCTCGAGTAAACGGAAGATCGTATTCGTTTTACCACCGCCAGTTAGGCCGGTGATCAGCGCGTGCTTGCTCAGCTGCTCCGGCTCCAAGCTCAGCTCCTGCCGGGTGGCTGTGCCCCTGTGCACGATCCGTCCCAATGCAAGCGACCCGGCCCCGGCCCCGGGATTGACCCCGTAATCCGGCGCAGCGGTCACGCCATAGCCGTTCCACTCCAGCTCCGGCAGCGATGCGATGCAGGCCAACTCGGAGCTGTGCAGCAAAGAGGTCGCTCGGCTGAGCTTGCCGTTCAGTACGTCCTCCGTGTGCTCATCCTCGGGCAAATGCAGCTTCCGCATCAACGCACCGACAACCGACGTATCGTCCCCGAAGGAAATCGCGGGCGAAAGCGTATCCTCGCCGCCAGCAGCTCCGCCGGAATACGCCGCCTTGATCACCTCCAGCGTTTTGGCCGAAGCCGCCCCGAAATAGACGGCGGTTTGCCACATGCCCTCCGCTATCCCGCGGTCGTACCGTTCGATCTGGTAATCGAGTATCCGCACGAGGGCGACCGCATCCGCTTGCTCCAGCTCCCGCGACCGCTCCTGGGTTTCCGTGCGGCCCTCCGAGCTCGTTGTACTGTTGCCGCTGCTCTTGCCTCCAAAGATGCCTTCAATCATACTGCTGGAGCTGTTCATATTGTTATTGTCGGAAAGCTGCGTATTTTCCGCATTGCTTTCGGAAACCGAGCCGGACTTGTACGGATACACCCGGTCTCTCTCCTCGTACAGCTTGTGACGCCGGGCTTGGACCTCTTCCGCGGACAGCGGTGCGGCTGCAATGAGTACGGTGAAATCTTGACCTTCGCAGCCGCGGAGCAGCGCGTTGATCCACGACGCCTTCTCCAAATCAATGGCCCGGGGAATACCTACGGCATACGCGCCATATTTACCCGGCTCCTCTTCCTTGCGCGCTTCGGTATGTAGCTCGGCCGAAGGGAAAGCGGAGCGGACGATGCGCTCCGCGTCATCCTTGGATCGTGACGGTCCGCCGAGACCGATCGACACCGAAACCTTGCCGGACTCATCTCCCCGAATCCGGTAGAAAACAAACTCCCGAATCCCGGCCATCGACCTGATCAGCCGAAGCGACGCCTCTCTGATTTCCTCCGCCTGCTTGTCACGGTCCTGCTCGCTAAGCCGGATTTCCCGCAGCGTCACCCATATCAGCGGCGGGCGCTGCAGCTTGGAATTGCCGCTGCGAATGGCCGGCCGATCCGGTATGGCGTAATACTTGGCCTGCTCTTGCAGTGTATGTCTCTCGTTCGTTGAAAGTATCATGACCGGCTCCTAAACTGCAGATTTGCTGATTTCGCGATAGTTGTTCTCCATTTGATCCACCAAGGCGAGAATAAAGCGGGAAACGTCCCGATGCCGTTCCGCCAGCACCTGTTTAATATCCGGGCCGCAGGTGCCGGAAGGGGCGGCCGCAGGTGCAGCAAAGCGCGGCGACGCGTACGTATTGTCGGCGCCGGGAGCCGGCCCCGGCGTGTATGACGGCCTTGGTGGAGCCTGCGTCGAAGCGTTTAAGGTCACATATTTTCGCTGCTTCGGCTTTTGGTCCCTCATCAATTCGTAGGCCACCAGCAAGACCACTCCGCCGATCGCCATGCCGGCAAAAGTCGCAAGAGCCGTTTTGCCAATGGCGACGCCGGCTGCGGTCGCAAACGCCGCTTTCCCGAAGGAGTAGCTCGCGAGGCCGCCCAAAACGACGCCGACCCCCACTGCGGCGATTCGCAGCCTTTGCGACGGCAGCCGCCTGGGGCCCCCGGTTACCCTCGGACGAGGGATTGACTTGCCGGCGCCGGCGTACGCCCCTTTCGACGCGGATGCCCTGGCAAAGGAGGATGCTCCGCGCGGCGGCTCCGCAGCGCGTGCCGGCTCGGCAGCACGCTTTGGCACATAGGTGAAGGCCTTCACATCCTGCCTTGGCAGCTTGCTCCGGTAACGTTCATACAAAACGCCGCTCTCCGCGCGGCCGAACTGCCGTTCCAGCTCTTCCCTGACTTCATAGCTGATTTCATCCACGACACCTTGAATATACCGGTTCACCTCCGCCGCTTCATCCTCGAAAATAATCGAATACGACGAAACCGGCCGATCCTTGAACTGTCCCTCGAAATAACGGTAGAAGTCCGCCAAGTATGTACGGATATTGCTTCTATATCCCTCAAACTGCATGCTCCAGCACCTCCTCCGCTTCCAGCTCCGCCATCTCGCTCTCAATCGCGGCCAGCTTCTCCTCGCATTCTTGAATGCGCAGTCGGCTGCCCTCAATCACCTGTTCCATCGACGTTTCCTTGCCAAGCAGCTCATGGTTCATCGACTCGATCATCCGGGTGCGCCATGCCTGGTACGATTGGATACGCTCCTGAACCTTTTTCTGGAAGGCATTGATCACGTTTCTCAGGTTTTCGGATACGGTCCTTGCGATGAGGTTCGCTTCCTTGCGGAATTCCTCCGCCGCCTCGTCCGTCAGCTTGCGGACCATTTCTGTTATGTCCCTCCGGAAGGCCGAGCTGTCGAAAACCCGTTCCTGATCCTGGGCTCCGAACCAAGATTTCATCCAGTTCCACAATCCCGGCTTATCAACGTAATCCACATGCTTCGAGGCCGTTTTGTCGATATCCTGCTTCATCTTATCCGACAAGCTGACGAGCGTTCGGGAAAATTCGGTTTCGAGGTTTTTTTCGAGCTGCTTGACCAGAAGATCCACGTTGAAAAACGAACCAGAGTCTGCCTGACCGTCCTTCAGGTCCAGCTTCTGCTGGTAGCTCGTCTGAACGGCGTTCTCGAAATATTCGAAATAATTAGCAAGCTTCATTCCCGTTTGGTTGATTTTTCCTGAAATCGCATCGAACGAGCTTTTGATCAGCTGCTTCTTGGCGATACCGATTCGATCGTTCATTCGATCGGCGACTTGCCCGACGATATCTTTGGCATTATGCTCCGTCAAATATCCTTTACGAGCGTCCCAATACTTGCCGATATCGTAGCTCAGCTCGTCGATCAGCCGCGGAACGATCGAGTCGCGCACCTCCCGCGTGACCGCCTCCAGGCCGCCGCCGCCGGCGGTGCCGCCGATTAGCTCTTCACGGATAGTCCGCTCCACATTTTTCGACAGGTCCGCTTTCAAATCGCCGATGTGCCGTTTCAGCTCCTCCAGCCGCTCGATATATACGTCCCGGTCCTGCTTGAGGACATTTTCAGCGAGCTGGATTTCTTCCATTTTGTCGGAAATTTGCCTTTCGTAAATGCCCTTCAAGCATGCAATAACTTCCTCGATCAAAAAGTTGTTTTTCTCCTCCAGATACCCTGCCAGCGCCCCTTCAATCTCCGCAAACCGGCTCATTTCAAATATCGTGCGGACGTGCTCCGCTTGGAGCGACCTGCCGGAAATTGCATAGCCTTCTTCATCCAGACAAAGGATGTTGTGATCGCGCTGCAGTTGGGACAGCTCGATTTGATTTTGGAAATACATCCGGGACTTCATAGCGAAGTACGAGGAGACCTCGTAAATTTGCGGATGAGGCAGCAGCGGCGTCAGCACCTCGAGCAGATCCGACTTCGCCTTCTGCAAATCCTCCGCCCTAAAACGGTCGATCTTATTGATGATAAAAAAGATATGACGGCCGTCCTTATCCAAATTGCTGCTCTTCGCATCCTCAACCCGCTGGTTGATGACCTCCTGGAAATGCTTCTCCCCCACGCTGTCCGGCTCGATCAGAAACAACACGGCATTGACGGTAGGCAAAATTCTTTGCGTGATCGCTTCATGCTCTTCGTGTCTCGCGAACAGCCCCGGCGTATCTACGATTTCGACTCCACCTTTGCATAAGGGCAAGTTCCAGTACACATCGACATGGGCAATCGTATCCTCCACACGCACGATAATTTCTTCCCCGTCCTCCCCCCGGTTGACGGCGGTCTTCTTCCTCAGCAGCTGACGCAGCTCTTCCGGGGTCAGCGTCTCGCCTTCCTGCGGCATCACCTCGACGCGACCGTCGACATAGTGAATTTCGATGCGAAGCTGCTCAGCATATTTCAACGTTGTTATTGCGGCCGTTTCGGCACGAACGTCCATGGACAAAAGATCGGTACCGATCAAAGCGTTAATAAAGGTCGACTTTCCTGCGGAGAAAGGCGCCACCAGAGCGATCCGGAACGTTTCCTTCTCCAGCTTGTCCATGCTCTCGAGCAGTCCTGACTCTTCCAGCGCCTCTTGTCCCAGCAGCGGGTCCTCCAGTGTCCTGCGCGCCAATTGAAGCGAATGTTCTTTCCTGATTTTAAATTGCTGCAGCATGAGTCCGTCTCCCCTTCGTGAAGTATGAAATGAGCTCGCCTATCCCGCTTTCCTTGAAGAGCGCTTCGTTCCAGTCGGCGATGGACGCTTTATTCCGCGGAAATCCGTAGCTGTCCGTGACGACGATAAACGGATCCCGGACAAGCCGTTCGATCGCTTGGCTCCCGTCTGCCAGCTGGTCCATATACTCCAAATAGCCGCTGCACACCGACAGCACACGGATTTGAGGAAAGCGCCCAGCCACTTCGCGGACGATATCCGCCATTTCCCACACGTTGCACTCGCTTCCTCCGTCCACGAGCAGCAGTTGACCTGGGTACTCTGTCAGATACTGATCCAACACTTGATCCCATTGATGATATCTTGTATAAAACACGATATGATCCTCCTTGGTCACATAACGCTTCAGCTTGTCCGGCTGGCGCACCTCGTGAAACAGACAATCCGGCAAATGCCGGTTCATCCGTTCCAGCCAGCCGGCATCCGCCCTGTATACGTACAGATGATGCTTGCCGGGTGCCCTTCGTGCCGTTACTTCCGGCGCCTGCACAAACTGCTGCGTGACCCGCTCCAGCAGCTTGGATACCTGCGAGTAGCCGAGAAGACGTTCCTTTTGCCCGCTTTCCACAAGCTGCCTCGCCGATAGAAACGCCTGCTGCGTCTCATCCCATAACGCAAAGCCGGTATCCGTAATAGGAGTTTCGGTTTGAGAAGCGCTGCAGTATACCGCAAACGATCGCAGCGAAGCCCACATCCATTGCGGCTGGTTGTACAGTTTCTCGAGCTCCACTGTAAGCTCTCTTTGTACCGACTCCGCTTCCTCAGGCGACAGCCGATCGGAATCGTTCAGCACAAAGAGCATGCTCTCCGGATTAGCCCCCGCTTCGTGCTGCTTCTTGACGTGACGCAGCAAATGGATGGTCGGCGTTCTTGAGGCGTTCAAAATATATAAAGAAACGAATTCCTCAGAGTGATCGATGTCTTCCTCCAGCTCGCAAATTCGTACGGAGGCGAATTGCCCCCATAGCTGCGTATACGCGTTCATGACGTGAGTAATCTCATCCCGATAACGTGCCGTATCATAAAATATGATTAAGTTCATTCGTCCTTCTCCGTTCCAAACTTTGTTTGACGACGCCTCGTATGTATCGTTCCAGCTTAACCATGCCGCTTGCCTCTAAAATCACGGGCACATGCTCCTGCATTAAAGCGCGGCCGGAGTAATATTGTCCCTCAATTTCGGCATATATGTTCGGATCCTTCATTAATTGCTCCAGCGGAACGATGCCGTTTAAAGCCATCCTCGCCTTGAGCGCCCAATAACCGGATACGGTGAATACCGGCACATGGCGTAGCCGTTCGGGAAGCGATTCCCGCAAATCCGCGATCAGCTTCTCCCCATCTTCCGGGTACAGATCCATTTTTCCTATCACAAAGAGGCTGCGTTTTTCGTTATTCCGGCTGTACTCCTCGATCTTCTGTCCGAACCGTGAATGGCCGACCTTCTTCGGATCGATCAGGAATACGATCAGATCGAGCTCAGGGATGACGCGGTCCGTGATTCCGTCATGGTGCGCGTGTCTCCCGAACAGACCCGGCGTATCCACCCATTCGATGTGCTCATGCAGCTCGCTCGTCGGAAGGGCGACATGGACTCGGCCCACCTGGTCACCAGACTCACGAACGCTTGTTTGCTCATGCAAAAATTGCAGCATCGGTTCGTCCGACTCGAACCGCCTCAAGACGGATGCCCCGCCCCGCTCCAGCACTAAAGTGCGGCGCTTCCCCCTAGAAATGTGAGTCGCATTGGCGGTTTCCGCCCGTATATCGTCCTTCAGCAGCGGGATTCCAAGGAAAGCGTTCAATAATGTCGATTTGCCATAAGAGAACGGGCTAACCACGCCGACCTTAAACTTGTCGCCGCTCTTCTCCAGCACCATCTTCATCAAGCCTTGCCGGAACTCATCGTCAATTTCCGCTTCACCCGTGTCCTCCCCCGACTGATGCAGCCCTTCATGTAAAAATTCACGCTGCTCGTGCGAGAGCGCATCGTAATCTCGCAGCGCTTCATCAACCAAATCTGCCAGCGGGTATCCCTCGGGCATACGCCTCCGCAAACGTTCGGCCGAATCTCGAGAGAATAGATCGTACCGGCGGAAGCTCGCCTGAAAGCTTTCCTCTTGCTGCCGCCACTCCAGACGGTCCAAGCGATCGGACGTGGGTACCTTGAAGCGGGTCACCTCCGCCTTAAATGGCGACAGTGCCTCTTCCCAGCTTCGGTTCGACCATACCTTGAGCTGTTTCAAGCTGCCCTCCCCATTGGGCAGTCTCTCTGCAAGCACTTTCAAATTTCGTGCAAAAGGTCCGGTACGCTTCATATACGGTGTATACAGCGCTTGCATGAGCCCTAATCGCCCATCTTCTCCGCTGGAAGCGAATATCGCTTCCGCCGACTCGTACGACTCATAAATATACAATCCCAGCTCCCCGTCACGGAGCCCGCTGCTCTGGCCATCGATCCGCATTAGCATCTCCAGATAGGTGATCAGCCTGATGTTCAGTCCAAGCTCTTGAGCCAGCGCCTCAAACAGAGGTCCATATTCATGAATCATCGTCATCGGCAGTACGAGAAAGCGCACCCCGCTGCCCGCCGTATGGGCCGCCGCCCAAACCAGAAAGCCGGAGATTATCATCCTTCGCTTTAATTCGGATAACCCCGCGAGCATTGTGCTGTTTACTTTTCCGCAGAGCCGGTTCGGCCATATTCGGGACGCCGCCTCGGCCTCCGCCCCGAACAAAAAAGTATCATTTACATTGGCAAATACTGCGTGCGGCACAACCTTTTCTTGTCCATTACATACAAACCGGATGGAGGCCACCGACAAAATCGTATAAGAATCCATCATGCGGTCCCCATCCATTTCACGATCGCGGCACATAAGCCGACAGCCGACAGTACCGTAACCGCCGCAGTGCCGATGATCCATCGTTTCGTCCGTTTCCATTTATCATCCAGCGAATGATTGATCCCTTTTTTGGCATTATCCGTCGTGGAGATCATATTTTGCTCAATTCTGTACATCTGGTTGCTGATCGAATCGATTTTCCGTTCGATCAGCTTCTCCTGCCGTACGGAGTTTTGCTCCAGTCTATCCGTCAAGGAGGCTGTCCCGGATTCTATCATTTGCTCCAAGCGGTTTTGATTTTCCTCCGCTTTGCTTTGAATCTGGCTCAGTTCGCGAAGGATGCTGATCTTCGTGTCATTCAGCGCGGTTTCTATCTCCTTTTGCAGCCGTTCAAGCCCCTCCGCAACCAAGCGGTGCTGCGCCTCTCCGTGAGTCTCCAGCTTATCCCGCTGCTTCGCGAGCGATTCCAGAATAGATTCGGTATCGGTGCTAATCTTTCGCCCGAGCTCCTCCAGCCACGCCGTTTGCTTCGCCAACTGTTCGCCCGCGCTGGCCAAGTATTCTATCATCGTTTCTTGCTGTTCTTCCCGCTGCAGGAACACCATAGTCACATCCTGTCCTTCTTAAGGTGCAAAAAAGCCCTTAGAAATCGTTGTGCATATACAACGGTAATTATGCAGCTCGGCCGTCATAGCTTCCACCTTAGACCCGTAGCATTGCGTCCCCATCTTTCGACGAGTTTGCCCAAAATATTCTATTATCCACCTATGAAAATAGGTATAAAATACTATAAATAATTATAGGTATCGCTTCTTGATTCGTCAACGCCGGCGCAACGCACCCGCTGCCGTGTCTTCGCACGTTGTATGCCGTATCGCACTTATCGTATTC
>Ga0194137_10000193_pt1 | contig 42233 bp, 50 predicted proteins | sample TARM_MetaG_T3_14_FD_134025 | JGI IMG/M metagenome (GOLD analysis project Ga0194137, IMG submission 134025) | Freshwater microbial communities from Pennsylvania, USA, analyzing microbe dynamics in response to fracking - TARM_MetaG_T3_14 (version 2) | ecosystem: Environmental > Aquatic >... | reverse complement strand
TGCCTAAGAGCGTTTCTCTTAGGGTATTGTTACATAAGTATCATCAAATTCGTTTGGCTATCTTATTTTATCAAATACTTTTAATTTAAACAACTTGTATCAGTACTTTTCTTGAACACAGCTTTTAATCTAACATACTTACTGGTTTTATTTGATCAAACGCTAAAACATCTAACCAAGCACTGTTTTCTTGGTAATCTTCTAGTAAATGGTCTGGGACATAGACACTAAAACTAGGTGATGCTTGATAAAACGGATGATCACTTTCATGTTCAAAAGTGGCAAGTTCAACCACACCTAATTCATGGTTTAATACGAGTGTTTCTAATGTTTGATTGTTTTTAAAGGTTCCTTCTTGAATATGAGTGACACTACGCGGTAAAATCACAGTTTCTAGACCATTTAAATCAGAAAATGTTCCGGTTTTAATCGTATCAAATGAGGCGTTTTCCCCAAATTTAACCGTGTTCACATACCCAATGTTAACAAAAGCATTTGATTCTAAGGTACCTAAGGCTAAATCATCTGCAAAGCTGATGGTGTGAACCTCTAAATCTTCAAAAGCGTTTGATCTAATTGTGATTAAACTACTTGGTAGTTCAATCTTGTTAAGATCAACTGCACCAGTAAATAAATAATGCGTGAGTGACTGGGTGCCATCTGCAACGATGATGGTTTGAATGCTTCGTGGTATATCAGAAATGCTACTACCGTAGTAATCTCTTAAACGGTAGTTTCCTGGTATTGTTATAGTTTCAATATGATTTGATCCACTTAAAGGCGTGCCTTCAATCATAGCCTCAGCTGATAAATGAACCTCTCTTAAAGTGTCTATATTAGCCAAACTATGCTTACCTAAAGCATGATTTAACGCTGTGATTGATTCAAGAGACTCACTACCATTAAAAACATCTTCGCCTAGTTTAATCACTGGAACACCATTTAATTGACTTGGTAATGTTATATCACTTTCATCCCCTGTATACTTTGTGATGGTAGCTCTGCCTGCAGTCACTTGATAATGATAATCTCCAGATTGAGAATCGTCTTGATCAAAACAAGCTGATAAAGTCAAAACAAATATTAAGCTTAATAAAAACATCCCTATTTTTTTCATAGCGCTCTCCTTCAATATGTTTAATACAATCTCATTATATCATAAGATTTTTAAAGACAATGGTAAACTTGAAGAAAAAGTTTAAGATGCAACATATGTGTAAAAAGGTGTCTCATCTAATACAAAAGACTTTAAACAAGACTTACATTGATATCGCTGCACACCCTTTTTACTTCTTCCATATTTGATTATAGAATTAAGTGAACCACACTTTATACATGACTTTTGTTTTGGCATAATTTTCCCTGATCGCAAAAGCGAGTATTTCACCCAATCAAGGAAAGTCGCCAAACAAACCAGGGTAAAATACTCGCTTTTGCGATTCCTTGATTAGTTTTGTTTGGCACTTGTATTATAGCATTTATTGATAAAGTTTTTATTTTTAGTTTTCAAAGCCTTTATAACATCTTAATAAAGCGATTTGAATATAATTGTACCAACTCTTTTCACCAAACGTCAGTTTTTTTTAACCAACAATTAAATCCATTTCTGGATATTTTAAATTCCCAGAATCTTGTTTCGATGGTTTAAACATTAACAATAACGCTAAAATCCCAACTCGTCCAATAAACATCGTGATAATTAAAATAATCTTTCCAGCCATACTAAGACTTGAGGTAATCCCTAAACTAAGTCCTGTTGTTCCAAAGGCACTAATAATCTCAAACAATAACTCAACTACAGTAAACGATTCAATCATACTCATTATAGTTAATCCGAAAGCTAGCATCATCGTTGCGACAATAAAGACAATCATTGACTTAAACACTGTTTCATTTTTAATCATTCTACCACTAAATACTACATCATTTCGTCCTCTTGCAAATGCTCTTACACCAAGAATCATGACTAAGAATGTGGTCGTTCTAATTCCACCACCTGCACTGTTAGGACTACTCCCAATAAACATAAGCCCTGTCATAAAAAGTTGTGTTGGAGAAGAAAAATCTGTAACGCTCATAGTAGAAAATCCTGCGTTTCTTGTCGTTAATGACATAAAGAGTGAATAGAACACACTTTCTATAACCCCTAAATCACTAAATGCATGATTATATTCTAAAGCAAAAATCACAACAGCACTAATTAACCAAATCGCTAAATGTGATACCACTAAAATTTTAGCAAACATACTTAATTTAAACTTTTCACCCGATTTTCTACCATGTGTAATCCATTCTTTAATCTCTGCAAGAACCCAAAATCCAACGGCACCCATAAACATTAAAAACATACTTATGGTTTGCATACCATAATCATTGGCATACATCACAAACGAATCGCCGCCAGGCGCAATATCAAACCCTGCATTGACAAATAATGAAATTGTCGTAAAGAACGCTTGAAAAAGTGCCTCACCAAAAGGAAAATATCCTCTTAAAATGAGATATGCACTCATAACTACAAACATGATGGCTTCAATAGAAAAAATCATGATTAATACATTACGGATAAATCTAACAATACCTTGTCTAGTTAATTGGTTTTGATCTGTCATAATCATGTTACGTTCTTTGAATCCGATTTTTTGCTTCGTAATCAGCCAAAAAAGCGCAACCCCCATGATAAGACCAATTCCCCCAAATTGAATAATAAACACCAAGACTGTTTGTCCAAAAATCGTAAAGGTATCTTTCACGACAATCGTTGATAATCCAGTTGTAGATAATCCGCTTGATGAAACAAATAACGCATCAATCCACGAAATACTGATGCCTTCTTGTAAACTGATTGGTAATTTTAAAAAGATGGCACCAATAATCATAAATAATAAGTAACTCGTCACAAAGCCTCTTGCATGAGACCCAAAAAAACCCTTTTTAAAAAACCTAATCATTTTTAGTAATACATTCATAAGTACACGCCCTTAAAAATAATATTCATTATAGCACATTTTATAAATAAATAATGACCCCTAATATTCCAGAGACAATAATTACTAAGATAGGATGTAATTTTACTTTCATTAATAAAAACAATACAACCCCTAAAATTCCGATTCCATATAAATCAATAATCGACTGTCTTGCAATACTAAATACACTTGAAAAAATTAATCCAACAAGTGCAGGTCTTAATCCTACAAACAAAGCCTTTACAATCTTTGATTCTTTAAATTGTTCACTATAATAAGAGGCAAAACCAATCAATATAACTGGCACAAAAACGACACCAATTGTACTAAAAAGCGCACCTAAAACACCTGAAATCTGAAACCCAATAAATGTTGCACTATTGATTGCAATCGGGCCAGGGGTAACTTGCGATAGCGCAATCATATCAATAAACAATGAAGCACTTAACCAGCCTTGTTCATGAACAATCATTCGTTCAAAGAGTGGCAACATCGCATAACCACCCCCAAAAGAAACCATTCCAATTGTTAAAAAGGTCCAAAACAATCTAAGAAGGATCATGATTCATCACCTCTTTTGTTTTGGTTATTAATAACCCAAATAATCCCATTGACACAATAATTATAAACGGATGAACCTCAAAGGTTACAATAAGCGCAAAGGTCAACGCCGCAACAAACACCCCAAAATATGAACGGTTCTGCTTTAACAGTTTGAATCCTGCTAAAAATATAAGGCCAACTACACTTACTCTAACCCCTTTAAAAAACGCCTCGACTATTGGATTTTCAATGTATTGAAAGAAAAAAGCTGCAATCGTCATAATGATGATAAATGACGGTAATGCAACACCCACAGCTGCAACTACTGCTCCTCTAACTCCTCTTAATTTTAAGCCGATAAACACACTAAAGTTTATTGCAATGACACCTGGTAATGATTGACAAATAATCAAGGTATCATAAAAATCCTCGGTTTTTATATATTTATAACGGTAGACAAGCTCACGTTCAATGATAGGAATCATCGCGTATCCGCCACCAAAAGTAAAAGCCCCTATTTTTAAAAACGTAAAAAATAATCGCGTTAACGATATCTGCATACTATCACGACCAATCTTATTAATATCATAACAAAAAAAGTGTTGAATAAACAACACTTTTTCGCTTATTAAAGATTAATTAACAAGTTTTTGATTAAAGCTAAAGCCCTCCTCTGTTGAATCTACTTCAACATGCGATTGAGGTTTAATTTCGCCTTTAATCAATGCACGAGATAATCCTGTTTCAACATGACGCTGAATATAACGCTTCATCGGACGTGCTCCAAATTGAACATTATAAGATTCTTCAAGAATTTTCTCTTTAGCACTTTGCGTAAACAATACTTCGATTTGTTGATCAATCAATTTATGATTCAACGCTTCAATTTGTAATTCAATGATTTGCATGATTTCATGTTTTTGTAATGGTTTAAATAAGGTGATATCGTCAACCCTGTTCAAAAACTCAGGTTTAAAATGATTTCTAAGTCGGGTCATAACATCATCTTCAACACTACTCATGATATCCCCTGTTTCATTAAGACCCTCTAGCAATAACTCACTTCCAATATTACTTGTCATGATGACAACAGTATTTTTAAAATTCACCATACGTCCTTTGGCATCGGTTAAACGACCATCATCCAGTAACTGCAGTAATACATTAAATACTTCTGGATGGGCCTTTTCAATCTCATCAAATAAGATAACACTGTATGGTTTACGTCTTACCGCCTCAGTTAACTGACCACCTTCTTCATACCCTACATAACCAGGTGGTGCTCCTATAAGTCTTGCCACAGTGTGACGCTCTTGATACTCACTCATATCGATACGAATCATATGATCTTCACTATCAAACAAGTGTTCTGCCAGTGTTTTAGCCAGTTCAGTCTTACCAACACCGGTTGGACCTAAAAAGATGAATGACCCAATCGGTTTATTGGGATCTTTTATTAATGCTCGAGCACGAAGTACCGCATCACTCACGCTTTGAACGGCTACATCTTGGCCAATGACACGTTGATGTAAGAAATCTTCTAAATTTAATAATTTATCGCGTTCACTTTCCATTAATTTTGCCACAGGAATTCCTGTCCATTTAGAAATAATATCCGCAATTTCATCTTCGGTTACTTCTTCTTTAATTAGTTCAGGTTTTTTACTTTCCATTTTTTGAGCATTTTCAAGTTGCTTTTCAGCTTCTAATAAATCACCATATTTTAATTTAGCGAGTTTTTCTAAATCATATTTACGACTCGCTTCATCAATATCGCGTTTAATGGTTTCAATTTTTTGCTTTAAGGCTTTTACATCGGTTAATCCAGCCTTTTCATTTTCCCATTGTAATTTTAAGTTATCAAATGTATTTTTTAACTGCTCTATTTCTTTTTTTAACGTTTCAAGACGTTTTTTTGACTGTTCATCTTTTTCTTTTGACAAACTGGTTTTCTCTATTTCTAATTGTAATAATTTACGACTCATTTCATCAAGTTCTGCAGGCATTGAATCAATCTCAGTACGAATCATCGCCGCAGCCTCATCCATTAAATCAATCGCTTTATCTGGTAAGAAACGATCACTAATATACTTATGACTCATTTCAGCACAAGCGATAATCGCTTGGTCTGAAATTCTTACGCCGTGATGAATTTCAAATTTTTCTTTAATGCCTCTTAAAATACTAATGGTATCTTCAACAGTTGGTTGATCAATCAACACTTGTTGAAACCGACGTTCTAGCGCCGCATCCTTTTCAATGTATTTTCGGTATTCATCTACTGTCGTTGCCCCAATACAGTGTAGCTCCCCACGAGCAAGCATTGGTTTTAAAATATTACCGGCATCCATTGCCCCATCTGTTTTTCCAGCCCCAACAATAAGATGAAGTTCGTCGATGAACAAAATGATTTGTCCTTCTGACTTACTCACTTCATTTAATACACTTTTAAGACGTTCCTCAAACTCACCACGGTATTTCGCACCAGCAACGAGCGCACCCATATCAAGGGCAAAAATTTGTTTATCCTTTAACCCCTCAGGGACATCGCCATTCAAAATACGTTGGGCAAGACCTTCTGCAATCGCAGTTTTTCCAACCCCTGGTTCACCTATTAAAACAGGGTTATTTTTTGTTCGCCTACTTAAAATTCTAATGACACGTCTAATTTCTTTATCCCGTCCAATTACAGGGTCGAGTTTACCATCTTTGGCAAGTTTTACCAAATCGCGCCCATATTTTTCTAATGCTTGATATGTCGCTTCTGGATTATCTGTCATAATCTTTTTATCCTTTCTAATCTCTTTTAAAACATTTAAAAATAGCGCCGTCTCAATATTGTATGTCTCGACCACCGCTTTTTGTGATGCGTGATTTATTATTGCTAAATAAACATGTTCAACACTTAAAAATTCATCGTGAAATTTTTTACGTTGGTCCTCAGCTTTTAACATGACCTGATTTAAAGCTCTATCCATATATAAGTCATTAACATTTGACACTTCCGGATGTTTTTCCACATTGTTTCTCACAGTATCTAATAACCCTTTTACATCGACCTTCATCGATTCTAAAATAGAAACAATTAGTGACTCATCTATCGTTAGAAGGGCAAGATGTAAATGATCGACTGTTAATGCTTGATGATTATAACGAATAGCAATATTTTGACTCTCTTGTAGTGCTTCGCGTAGCTTTTCTGTCATTTTATTTAAATTCATTTTTATAGCCTCCTAAAAGAAATAACTCAAGGCATAAGCCCTGAGTTACTTCACATCAATTAAAGTAGTGTGATTTTGGACTTCTTGTTTTTTCGCTTCTAATGTTAAGACACCATTTTCGAGTTTTGCATCAATTGCTTGAGGATCAAGATTAGGTAAATACAGACTGCGTTTCATAGATGTTGAATGACGTTCTTTATGAATATAATGTTTGTCTTCATCTTTGTTCTCATTTTCAACAGTCTTCTCAATTGCAATCGTTAAGGTGTTCTCATCATAACTAACCTTAAGATCATCACGTTCAATCCCAGGTAAATCCGCAACAACCTTATAACTATCTGTGTTCTCCTCAACATCAATTTTAAAGGTATCGTGTCTTAAACTTCTTAGAGGTGATGATTGAAAGAAATCATCAAACATATCGTAAAAATCAACGAAGCCATCACGTTTACGTGGTGAAGAATTAAACGGTGTTAATTTAAACATATGAATCCCTCCATTTCATTTTTGTTAGCACTCTAATGTTACGAGTGCTAATCTACTTATATTATAAAAAATTATAGAAAAATGTCAATAGAAAAACAGAAAATTTTATCCGTGTATTTTTACTAAAAATTGTTATAATAGAAATATAGACAATTAGAATGCGAGGCGATTCTTCATGGATGTAATATTATTAATTATTGGTGCGGTTTTTTTGATAAAAGGCGCAGACTTTTTTGTAGATGGCGCAAGTAATATTGCCAAACTATTTAAGATTCCACCCCTTATTATAGGATTGACCGTGGTCGCTTTTGGGACAAGTGCCCCAGAAGCTTCTGTCAGCATTACCGCATCCATTAATAACCTTAATGATATTTCATTTGGCAATATTATTGGGTCCAACCTTATGAACACCATGGTCATTTTAGGTATAAGTGCTGTGTTTTCACCCATAATTGTTAAAGAACGCATGGTTAAAAAAGAGATTCCTTTTAATTTATTAGCGACGTTTATATTAATCATCTTTTTCTTTGTTGGATACCGAACTATTAACCGTATTGAAGGCGTTCTCTTACTGACGTTATTTGCATGGTTTATCTTCTATTTAATAAAAAATGCTAAAAATACTTTAATGGTAGATACCGAAGACTTAACACATATTTCTAAACTTAAGTCATCTATTCTCTTAATTGTTGGTCTGATTGGAATAATCTTAGGTGGTCAGTTTGTTACACAGAGTGCCTCTAATATTGCGATTAATCTAGGAATGAGTGAAATTTTAGTCGGCTTAACCATCGTTGCCCTTGGCACGAGCTTGCCTGAGCTGATCACAAGTTTAGTAGCCGCTATCAAAAAAGAAAATGATATTGCACTAGGAAATATCATAGGAAGTAATATCTTTAATATTTTATTAGTATTAGGACTGTCATCAATCATTTCACCCATTTCCATGGATACACAAGCGATTGTTGATTTAGTCATTTTATTCGTTATCACTACGATTACCTTAATGTTTGCCTTTACAGGTAAAAAGATCAATCGCTATGAAGGATTTGCTTTACTTGTTTTATATGGGGTTTACTTAACCTATATCATTATTAGAAATTAATATTTACAAAGCCTTATAAACAAACAAGCACACCAATTATTCAGGTGTGCTTGTTTGTTTATTTAACCATAAAATTAACTTTTCTAAATCAAGCGCTTGTGTAAAATAAAACCCTTGGGCTTGATCACATTTAAACCCTTTGAGTAAATTTAAGGTCGTTTCTTTTTCAACTCCTTCAGCCACCACTTCAAGCTTGAGGTCGTGGGCTAAATTAATAATCGTTTTTACCAAATATTGTTGATGATCAGATTGTTCCAAATCAAAAATAAAACTTTGGTCTAATTTCACTTTTTTCAGTTGGAATTCACTCAAATGAGACAAGCTAGAATACCCAATTCCAAAATCATCTAAAATTGTTCCTACTCCGACTTGGTCCAGTTCATAAAGCAGTGATTTAGATAAATGACTATTTAGCATCATCGCAGATTCAGTCATTTCAACAAAGAATTTTCCATCAGTTTTACTAAACTTTTCAATCATTTGACTAATTAACTTAGGATTATATAAGTTTCTTTGACTTAAATTAATCGCCATACTAATTCCCGGATAAGCATCCACAATTTTTGGATAATCTTTCAAGACTTTTTGAACAATATAATCCGTCAAATCATCAATTAATATGGTCTCTTCTAATAAAGGAATAAAGTCTAATGGCATTAACTGTTTGTCATCTTTTTGCCACCTTACAAGCGCTTCAATCCCTTCTACGATATTATTTTTAAGATTCATTATCGGATGATATACAAGGACAAATTCTTCATGCTTTATCGCATCACGAACTTTCCCGAGCATACTAAGGTGTTTACTTCTTGTTTCCTGTTCTGCATCATAAACTAAATAATTGAGTTTCTTTTTTGAAGCTGCTAATGCAGCATGTTGACTTTCTTGGAATGCCTCTTCACAGGGCTTAACCGAATCAGAAAAAGCGATCCCCATACTAAAATTAACATATAACGGTATATCATCGAGAATAAATTGATAACGGTTTAGCAACTGTATCAGTGGTTCATATTCAAACCCTCTTTGGGTCCTAATCCAAAAAGAACGGTTATCAATTTGATAGATATACTCATTATCTTTCATTTCTGCTTTAATAAGGGAGTGAATTTTAATAAGCAGTTTATAATACTTTTTATAATCTAAAAGATGAATTAAATCTTCATAGTTATTAATATTAATTGCCATTGCTAAAAGATTTGAATCAAATGTATGAACCTTAGTCGATTTTAAGAAAGCTTGATAATTCTTAAGTTTTGTTCCTTCATGTTGATACCCTTTATCTTGATTCGTTTGAATCTGATAACGTAAGCGATCAAAAAGACCCCCAAAAACACTCCCAACAATTAAGAATATAAATAAACGATAAAACCAGTTTAAAAAATCTTGCATCTCAGCTGTCGCAGTATCCACTGGCATAATTGGTCCAAGTAATATCCCCGCAATAAACCCTACAATAATTCCCCCTTTTACTCCAAAAACTAAAGCCGCTAGTAAAATAGGAATATACATCGTATGAGAATAAACAAAACGAATCCCACCTGTCGCAATAACCAATAAATAAACAAGAAACACCATTAATCCAATAATAATGGATATATAAAGTTGTAATGTTTTATTACGTTGCATGAATAAATCATAAAATGGTATTTTAATGATAATCACACCCTCTCATCTTTAGTATACACTATGCTATAAGAAGTTCCATTAGTTATTAATAAGTTGTGCTTCGCTATTAAAAAATGTCTTGTACCCAAATATCAAAAAGAAATAAGTACTTAAACTTACCCCTCCTAAAATCCCAAGCATGATTCCGATTTGATACATGATAGCCGTCGTCGGAACAACCCCTGATAAGATTTGACCTGTCATCATCCCTGGTAAGAAAATAATGCCCATACCAAGCATATTATTCAGCGTCGGCATGATTGCAGAATCGAATGCTTTATTTACAATATCGTGACTGGCTTGTTTAGGGGTTGCCCCTAATACAAGCGACTCAATAACTTCTGCTTTTTGTTTATAAAATTTATCAAGTAATGTATGAATTCCAAGTGTAATCCCCGTCATACTATTGCCTACAATCATTCCTGTAATCGGAATAAAATATTTAGGATTATAATAAGGTTCTACACGGACAACTACCCAGATGAAATAAAATAGTGCTATCAGTCCCCCACTTGGAAGACTTAAAGCAATCACTTTTTTTAAACTAACACTAAGTTCCCCTTTAAACTTCCCAAAGACTGTAAACACACTAAATCCTACCATTAATAATATAACTGAAAAAGTAATAATAGGATGGGGATTTTCAAGAATTGCAGTAAGTACCAGCCCAGTAACCACTAATTGTACCGTCATTCTAAACGTTGCGAGTAGTAACGTTTTTTCTCTTGAAATCCCCCGTCTTTTTAAAATAAATAAAATCACAATAACAAACACATATCCTAACAACACTTGCCATACATCTAATTGAATGACTGTATTATTCTCCAATAGACTCACTCCTTTTCACTTTGCCATGACTAATAACAATCATATCATCTGCATAACGCTTTGCTATTTCTTTAGAATGCGTGATCATAATCAAACTTAAATGCTTTTCTTTCACAAAATTAACAATGGTTTCAATCACTTGCTTTTCTGTATCATCATCAAGGGCACTTGATGGTTCATCCATCAAATAAACATCTGTTTTTAAAAGCATCACTCGTGCTAAGGCTAAACGTTGTTTTTCACCGCCTGAAAGTGTCGATGCATCTGTATCTAATGCTTTATTCAAATGAACGTTTTTAAGAGCTTTTTCCATATCGTTATCGTTCAATGAAATTTGATGAAAAAAAGCAGCTTTTAATAAATTATCTTTAATTGTATGCTCATAAATATACGGTGTTTGAGACAAATAAACAACCGATTGACGGTGCTTAACAGAATTTATAGCCTCTAAAGGCTTCCCGTAATAATAAATCGTCCCTTCATCCGGTGAAATCATCTTGTTTAATAGTTTTAACAATGTAGATTTACCTGCACCACTTTCCCCGACGATACAGGTAATGTTCTTCTCATTGATTGTCAAAGACTCAATATTTAATATATCCTTAAAATGAACACTTTCTAGCTTAAACATACTATTCCTCATTTCTTCTTATAGCTTAATTCTATCAAAAACGCGAAAAGAAAACACCTTAAAATTGTCCTTTTTTAAAGTGTTTTTAAGGTGTTTACTTACCCATATCATCAAGGGGAATATCGATCCCAACAACGTCTTCAACATCAAAGACGAATAAAATTCCTTTTCCAACCTGCTCAATCTCGAAATCTTTTTTTACAAGCTCTTTAATTGGTGTTACTAAATTCTTTTTAACTACTACTAATACAAGATCCTTTTCAGGTTTAACCATAAAATCTAAAAATTTACGCTTTTCATGAATACTAGACCCTCTTCCACTTACAAGTGTTCCTCCATAAGCGCCTTTAGATTTTGCTTTAGCAATAACATCATCGCCTAATCCACGGTCTACAATCACTACAATACATTTGTAATCACTCATGATTTTCCCTCCAATACTAAAGAAGCCAATCCTTCAACATCGTCTAAGTTCAAAACAAAACTAATGCCTGTGTTCGCTTCTTCAAGCTCACCTACACGTTTAAAAATTTCAAGAACATCATCAACCAAATCAGCATTAACAATATTTAACATCACATCGCGACTTGGATCATAGGTTAACCCAGATAATGATTCATACATATGCACATTAACCGTTCCACGGCCTTCAAGGACAGTTTGACCCTCAAGGCCAATCTTTTTAGCTTCTTCAAGCATGTTCTTGATATACCCTTTTTTAATGATTGTTACTATCAGTTTTTGATGCATCTACTCACTCCTAACCGATAATCTCTCTAATAAACACAAGGTAAAAAATTAAGACAAATAGTCCTAAAAATTGTAGATAAAATAGTGCCATAAATTTCTTATGTTTGCCAAAATAAAACGCAATAAAACTTAATAAAGCACCGATTGATAAAGTGAAAGTTAATGTGTTTACGACGAATAACGCCATTGATTCAAGCCAATTTATCTCAATAAAAATGAGCAATAAATATAGTAATAACCCCACAATAAATCCAACTCGGTTAATATTAAATAATAAACGTGCCATAGTTTTTATAGTCTTCATGTAATCTCTCCTTAAAAATATTATACCATACTATCATTCATCCTTGAGTATCCTAAGAAAAGGTCAAAGAAAAAGCGGCCATTGACCGCTAAAAATTAAACCGTTTAAACACCATTGGATAAAGCCCAATTCCTACAAATGCCACTAAGAAATACCTAAAGAAATCTAACATATTGCTTCCCCAAGTACCTTCTTCTAATCCTGTAAGACCAAAAAATGGTTTTAATACCGTTAAGGTTAACCCCATAACCGCAATCCCTAATACTACACGAATCACTTTCTTAAAAAGAGGCTGATCCAGTGTAAAATTAATGTGTGTTTTCTCTAATATAATCCCCAAAATAACCCCTACAAGAATCCCATAACCTTTAAAGAAATCATTAATTTCTAAAAAGAACAATCCTGGTAAGAACACTAAAACCAGTATCGAATAATAACGGTGGAGTTTCTCTTGATTGTCACTATATTTTTTAAAGAAAATCATATTTACCCAAGCTATTAAAAAGCCAATGATTCCACCAATAATAACATCTTGGATATAATGAACCCCTAAATACATACGACTAAGCATCATAAGAATCGTCATAGTAATCGCCAACACTAATAACCAACGACGTTTTAAAAATAAATATATTGCGAAAAATAGACTACTTGACCCTTGAACATGTCCACTTGGAAACGCACTTCCTGTGGCTGAATAATCACGAAGATTTTCTACTTGATTTGGATATTCTTGGAAAGGTCTTGGCATGTTAAATATTCCTTTTAACACATTATTTAAGGTAATACTAAATCCCAGTGTAACCCCCAAATACTCTCCAAACTTTTTGTTAATTCCCCAGTAAACACTCCCTAAAAGTGCGATATAAAAATATTCTTCTCCAAAGAAGCTCACAGCATTAAAGAAAAAATCTGTAAACCCTGATCTCAACCCTTGCAAGAATAAAATGATATCTAATGGCACTGATAATAACATCATAAAAGGTTTTCCTTCCTGTATTGATTAAATTTTTTCTGTTGCATCTTCACATAAAGCTTGAATATAAAGGGTAGAAACATCATTCCATATTTAAAGAGTCTTGATGGATATATATTCTTTTTATCCTTTTTTAATCCTTGAACAAGCTTTTTTGCAACATGCTGTGTCGATTGAACAGGCCAAGGTTTATAAGGTTGATCTGCTCGATTAAAAAAGTCTGAATCTGTTGCAACAGGAAAGCTGGTTTGTAGAATTTGATCCTCAGCCATTTCTAATCGATAAGCATCAAAAAACCCTCTTAAACTTGCTTTTGTAGCACTGTATAAAGCATACCCTGGTAAGCTTAAAAAAGAAACAGCACTTAATGTAGCCATAAAATTAAACGGTTGATCACGATATAATTCTTTCATCTTAACTGCCGCATACATCACTGCATCAACATTAACAGCAAAAATCTTATCAATATGCTGTTGGTCTGCTTTTTCTAATGTTTCAAAATAGGTGAATCCCGCATTTGCAATGTAAAGATTAATGGTTTCAAAATGTTTTAATGCTTCTTTAAAAACAGCTTCGACATTTTCTGTTTTACTTAAATCAGCATTAAATTTAATTAACCGTGCATTTGAGTATGGATGTTCTTCCATAGTCCTACTCACCGCAAAAACATTGGCCCCTTCAGCAATCAATAACTTTAAAGTGTCTAATCCAATACCACTTGATGCGCCTGTAAGAATGATATTTGCATTTTTTAACTTCATTTCACACACTCCTCACCTATAATTATAGCATAAAAAAAAGAGTAAAGTTTTGAACTTTACTCATCATCAACCATAATCAATGCACAGCCACCTTCTTGTGCATTATCACCTTCGCTGATAATCCCTGCAAGATAATCTTCAATAATCATTACAGGATCGCCACCAACACCGTAAACAGCTTGAATTTCTCTTCCAATTAAATGTTCATAAGTATTTTCTCCCATATCACCAGCAATAACTAATCCAATGCCTTTTTCTTTTAATAAATCAAAAAAGCCAATCAGATCTTTTCGATCAAGCTCAACATGTGAAACTACTTGAAAAGTATCATCAACAAAATCATAGATATCAAACCGTGTAGCATGCGCAAAATGTGTGCTTATTTGACTATTTTCCATTGCGACCGCAACTAACATACTATCATCCTCCATTATCATTATAATGAATCAATAAATGGTGTCAAATTATAAACGCTTAATCTGAACTTACCATAAATCGGCTGATAAGTTCAACCGTTCTTATCCGCTGAAATTGTGCGCTAATCCAAGCATCTCCATCCCCACGCTGAAATCCATAACTGCCAAATCCAGAATGATTACCTCCATAGATTATCGCATAATCTGTGTCATTAGGTAATAATGCTTTACTTTCTTCATAAAGCTGCCAATCTAATATTTCATCTTCACTAGCAGTAATACTAAGAACATCCAGTGTAGACTCACTTAAATCCACACTGCTTGGTGGGTATGCCGCAAGAAAGATTATCCCACTTAATTTTTCATGAGATTCTGCAACATAAGCCGCAGAAGCACCCCCTAAAGAATGACCCCCAATATACCAATCAAGACCATCATCTTCATAAATATCATTAAAAGCATTACGGTCTAAAATCGCTAAATTTAGAGGCATTTTAGGAATATAGACGTTGATTCCTGCTTGACTAATCGCATAAGCAAGTTCTAAATAACTCTCCGTCTGTACAAGCCCTCCTTGATAAAACACAAGATTAGCTTGTGCTTCTCCGTGCGATATAATTCGATAATAATCATCTTTTTCTACCACCGAGGGATAAGTAATCAACACTTGATTTTCATCATTAGGAGAATATGTAAAATATGATAATACAATAAATCCTACTAACCCTATTATTAACAATACGCTAAAAACTTGAAAGAGTCGCTTAATTGGTCGTTCCATTTAATCACCTTTTCAATTTCTTTGCCATTATAATATCTGGCTTGCATTCTCCATTAGCATCAGGGATTACCCCAACTATTTTAAATCCTTGTTTCAAATAAAACTCATAAGGATGTTTTCGATAATTTTTAATCGTTTTAATTGATTCAAACAAGTCACCATCAATCGGTTTATCACTTAAACTTGTTTGAAAAAATTCATCATCTGTTCCTAAATAAACATTGTAGATCCCTCTACTCACTAAGCTTTGTTCTAAAGCATCAACTAACTGTTTACCAATGCCTTGATATTGATACGCTTTATCAACAACTAAAGGGTGAAGCTCATAAGTAAATCCCTTATATTGTTCAATCGCACCAATAAACCCAACAACCGTATTCTCTAAATCATACACAAGAACAACTTGATTGTTTACGAGCTCTTCAATTTCAGTCATTGCTTCATCAACCGTATAAGCATGTGGAAAAGCTATCTCTAAAAGCTTTGCACATGATTGAATATCATTAAGTGTGGCTTTTCTAATCACTTTAATCACGCCCTGTTAATCCGTATAAAAACATCTGCATAATTTCTTTTAAAAGTGCTTGATTTTCATAGATATGATAATCTCTTATATGTTTAAATAACTGTAAATAATGCATAATCGCCGCATCAGAATATGTATGCTCTATAGCGTTTATTGCTTTTCCTTCATTAATCAGTTGAATAAGTAGTGGTGCAAAAACCTCTTTCATATATAAATCATAAAGTGCGTTTAGCGTCGGATGGTGTTGATCGTTTAAAACTTCTACAAAATCCGGATGAATAAAATCATACCTTGTTACTTCACGTCGAATAAATGTTTCTAATTTATCTTTAAATGATAAATCACTATGAAATAACTTTTTTAAAGCTTCTTCTTCATCTTTAAGCATTTTTTTTACGACTTCTACAAAGACTCCATCTTTGTTCTTAAAATAATTATAGATTGTCACTTGTGAAACTTGTGCATGTTTAGCAATGTCTTGAATATTTGTATGTTTCATGCCACGCTCTTTAAATAGTTCATAAGCATGGTAAATAATGGCTTTTTGTTTTTCTAAAGTTCGTTTTTTAAATCCATCCATAAGTTTCACTCCCTATTTAATAATAGCTTGAATTAACACTTTAAGCAAATAAAAAAACCGTTTATATCAACGGTTTTCAACTAAAAGGATTCTTTGAATGTTAAAGATTTTGATTGCTCTAATTGCAACAATCTTTCTTTCAACTTAAGTCCACCATTAAATCCACCCAAATGGTTTTTAGCAACCACCCGGTGACAAGGAATTTTAATGACATAACGGTTATTCTTCATAACCATGCCCACCGCGCGAAAGGCGTTATCATAACCCGCTTTAATCGCAACTTCCTTATAAGTCATTGTCTGACCATAGGGAATTGCCTTTACAACATTTAAAACTGCTTGTTGAAAAGGGGTTCCTACAATATCAATAGGACAATTAACTTCTTGAGTATTTCCTAATGTATAAGCTTTTAAAGATTCATAACATTGTTCACTTACCCTGCCATTAGTATATTTGACATCACTAAATGAAATTCTAATAATTAAACCCGCTTTTTCAATGACACAAAACTCAGTATCTACCTTCATATTAAGAATTACTCATTACTATCTTGTAAGGATTTAAACTGCTTACGGTAAATAATATAATGTACAACGACCCAAACAATAAAGAAAATCAATCCTTCAACTAATCCTGTTTGTAAATCATAGTTGTCACGGCTTAAAAACCAGTTCATACCTATAAAAACAACCCCTGCAATAACTGCTGTAAACCAAATTCTAATATGCAGTGCAATACGTTGTTGTCTTGGCGTTAAATCTTCTTGCATACGATCACCTCTTTTTCACTAACATTATAGCATTATAAACACTATTTTCAAACAAACAAAAAGCGACCATTTATTCAACAGTCGCTATTTATAATCCCATGTTTATAGATATATTATTTAACACGTTTTGTGTTAGTATTGTTATTTTCTACAGTAAAATCAATGGCTTGAGAAAAATAATTCTCAAATGATTTTAAAATACTTTTAACTTGTGATTGCATTTTTTGTTTCATAGTATCATCTCCTTATATATTACACATGTTGCTTCATTAAAGAGATTGTCGCAAGTTTCATGGGTGACTGCTTTATCTCTTTTTTAGTCATTGACTCCATTCCACTCACCTCCACACCTATTTACTAATATTTTAGTATCAAACAGAATCTTTCCATAACTTAATGAAAACTTTACATTGTATTAATATTATAACACGCCCCTAATTATTGTCAAGTTTTACGATTTAGTTATGAAAAGTTTTCATTAATTAATATATTGTGTCTATCTATGGTTTTGTGTATCATTAAAGTAAATAGGGGTGATTATGATGCATGTTAGAATTGAGCATAAACCAGCATTTTATATTGTTGGCTTTTCAAAACGTATTCACAAAATGGATAGGGAAAACTTTATTGAAATCCCAACATTTTGGGAAACATCTTTAAAAAGCAGTAAAATTGCACCACTCACCGCAAGTATTGGTAAAAAAACACCTGAGGGTTTTCCACAAGGTGTCCACGGGATTATGAACTATAAGTATCTAGGTGATTCTAGTTTCCCATATCTTATTGGTGCTTTTTCGACAGATTTAGTGGATGGATACGAAAACGTCTATGTTCAAGCTAATCGATGGGCGATTTTTACCACGAGTCGCTATCAGCCAAGTGATGCCAAAAAAGCGATTGAACCCGTATGGCATCATATCTACGATGAATGGTTTAACACCACAGACTACGATCATGCTGGTGGTGCAGAACTTGAAGTCTATTTGTGTCATGAAGATGGAACTCAGTCATGCGAGGTCTGGATTCCGGTTGTATAATAAAGGAAGTGACTATATTGCCTAAAACAAAAAGTGAACTTGTTAAAGATTATATTGAAAAACAAATAATGAATGGTACTTATCAAGCTGGTGATAAACTCCCTAGTGAAGCTAAGTTATGCGAAATTCTTGGTGTCAGTAGAGTTAGTGTTCGTACCGCAGTAGAAAAACTTATTGCAATTGGACTTTTAAGTAAAAAGCAAAAAGGCAGTACCTATGTCTCAAAACAAAACCAGGATAATTATTTGAATTATCTTGTCCCTACTCTCGTTCACAATATTAATTACCTTGAAATGTTAGAACTTCGTCAAGCGTTAGATAGTTTAGCCATTCAGCTATGTATAGAACATTTAAATGATGAGGCTATTGAAGCCTTTCAAAAACTACTCATTGAAATGAAAAAATATCAAGATGATGAAAGTTTCTTTAAACTTGATCGTAAATTTCATTCACTCATTGCAAAATACTCTCAAAATGGCTTATTAGTAAATATAAATGAGACCCTTTGGGAAGTGTTAGAAAAAGCAGGCCGTGACTCTTATCACGTCATTAGTAATGAACAACGGATTCATGAACACCAAGAGATTATTACAGCGCTGATTAGAAAAGATAAAGAATTGGCTAAAATTTATTCAGTAAGACATCTACAACGTACTATTAATGAAATTAAGAAAAACAACAGTAACTAAAAGGATATTAGCCAAGGGTTAATATCTTTTTTATTTTTTTATTGAAATCGCTTTCTTGTTTTGATATGCTATTATTGTAATACAATATAATGATTATTTATAGTTTTTACCCTTTTTATTATAAATAGTCACTATTATTGTATGACATAAAAATAAAAAATAATAGGAGGTTTTTATTACATGGAAGCGTTTTACTTAATATTACTTTTAGCCGCTGCAATTGGATTAATCGTCTTAGCAACATCTAAATGGAAAATTCATCCTTTTGTTGCACTACTGCTTGCAACATTCTTCATTGCTTTTGGAATTGCCATCCCACAATCATTTGGGCTACTCTTATCAAATGGAGGGGAAATCGGTTGGTTAGACATTGAATTACTCATACGAACTGGATTTGGTAATACCTTAGCTTATATTGGTATCGTCATCGTGTTGGGTACCATCATTGGTGTCATACTAGAAAAATCTGGTGCAGCCATTAAAATGGCTGATGCTGTCCTTAGATTTGTTGGACCAAAATATCCTGGTCTTGCTATGAGTATCATTGGATGGATTATTAGTATCCCAGTTTTTTGTGACTCTGGTTATGTTATCTTAACATCACTCAGAAAATCAGTAACTAAAAGAACTAAATCTAGTGCAGTTATGATGAGTGTTGCGCTAGCTACAGGTCTTTATGCTTCGCATACTTTAGTCCCACCTACACCAGGACCGATTGCTGCAGCTGGAAATTTAGGCCTTGGGGATCAGTTAGGTATCGTTATGTTATTTGGTTTCGGTATTTCATTAGTCACTATGTTTGCTGGATATTTTTGGGCAAAATATATTGGTGGTAAAATTACAATTCAAGAAGATATCGATAATCAAGAAGCCTATAAAAACGGTTTAGATACCGAAGTTGAAGACATAAAAGAGAAATATGGTGAACTTCCATCAACATTTATGGCTTTTGCACCTATTTTAATTCCTATTATTCTTATCGCTTTAGGAACCGTTGCGGCTTTCCCAAGTTTACCACTTGGTACTGGGGCAATCTACACTATTTTTAGATTCTTCGGTACTCCACTAACTGCATTGGCGATTGGATTAGTATTCGCATTATTTTTATTACCAAAATGGAATGAACAAACTTTATCAGGATGGATTGGTGAAGGTGTTGCTCAAGCCGGACCTATTATTTTAATAACAGGAGCTGGGGGAGCTTTTGGTGCTGTACTTAGTGCATCTCCAATTGTAACAGTACTTGGAGATTCTCTTAGCGCTTTAAGAATCGGTGTTTTAGTGCCGTTCATTTTAGCGGCCGCAATCAAAACTGCCCAAGGTTCATCAACTACAGCACTTGTTACAACCAGTGCCATTATGGCACCACTTTTAGCCCCATTAGGACTTGACTCAACCATTGGTGCAGTCTTAACGGTAATGGCTATTGGCGCAGGAGCAATGACTGTATCTCACGCTAATGACTCTTATTTCTGGGTGGTTACCCGCTTTACAGGAATGGATGTTAAAACAGCGTATAAAACACAAACCATTGCAACATTAATTCAAGGTGTTGCAACCATTATTGTCGTTTTCATTTTAGCTTTAATTTTAGTATAATTTAACTTAGTATGATTTGTAAGGAGATGGTGCCATGAATGTACTAACCGCAATTGATTCTTTTAAAGGGAGCCTTTCAGCAAAAGAATTATCAGACGCAATTGAAGAAGGCGTTAGAAAAGTCTACCCTGATGCCATAATTAAAAAGGTCCCTATCGCTGATGGTGGTGAGGGAACTTTTGAAACACTTGTTAACGGCTTAAAAGGAGAAACTATCACCCTTGAGGTTCATGGACCTTTAATGGAAAAACGCCTTGCACGCTATGGATTACTTGAAGACGGAACAGCTATTATTGAAATGGCAGAATCTTCTGGCCTTCCATTAGTCCCAGAAAATAAACAAAATCCTAAAGTTACAACCACATATGGTGTCGGCGATATGATCAAAGATGCCATGAAAAAGGGCGCAACAAAATTTATCATCGGCATTGGGGGCAGCGCAACGAATGATGCAGGAATAGGAATGTTAGCCTCACTCGGTTATGAATTCTTAGACTCAAACAACCGACCGCTCAAACCCGTTGGTGAAAACTTAATCCATATTCATACAATCGATGACAAAAACCGATTAAGTGCATTAGATTCATGTGAATTCTTAATAGCGTGTGATGTCGATAATCCATTTTTTGGTTTAAACGGAGCTGCTTATATTTATGGACCTCAAAAAGGCGCAAAAAAAGAAGATGTATTGGCACTTGATGAGGGGTTAAAGCATTTTGCAAAAATCATTTTTGAATACAACGGAATCGATGTTTCTCATGTAGAGGGCGCTGGAGCTGCTGGTGGTTTAGGTGGTGGTTTTATGGCATTCTTAAATGGAACATTAAAACCAGGTATCGATATTGTATTTGAGAAAGTGCATTTAGAGAACTATATAAAAGATAGTGACATAATTTTCACTGGTGAAGGCAAAATTGATTACCAAACAGTTATGAGTAAGGCCCCAATAGGTGTTGCAAAACTAGGAAAAAAATACAACAAAACTGTCATTGGTCTTGGTGGCATGGTGACAACCGATGCTGAATCAGCTTATGATAAAGGTTTATCAGCAATGTTTTCAATCATTCATGAGCCCTTAACTTTAGAAGAAGCTATGGATAAAACTAAGACATATGATAATACTAGAAGAACCACCCAACAAATTATGCAACTCATAAAATCAATAAAGGAGTCAGCTTAAGCTGACTCCTTTATTTTGACTGTTTAAATATTCTTTTGATGCCTTTAAAAAACTCATGATTCATAAAATCAACCAGTATTAAGGCTTTTTTCTTTGAAAGTTTTCCTTGACTCATCTGTGAAAGCACCCTTAAAGGAATGGTTTTAATAATTGATTGTGTCATTAAATCAGAATCATGCTTCTGCTTATTTACCATGTCGTTCAGTTTTGTTCCAATAATCGTATGTTTTAAATCTTCAAGTGGTGTATTGAAGGTTATTTTTTTAGGGTTCACTGTTGGCACACCACTCCCATACACTGCTTGAAATTGACTTGTTGAAACGGTAAAAGGCTCACTTTTTAACGTGTAATAACTAGGTGCATGACGTTGATAATTGTGAGGAGAATATTTTTTTGATGCCACCACTTTAATATCGTGTTTTATAATAATATTTTTACTTGAAGTTCCAATCCATACTGCATAGTCACCGCTTTCAGTAATGAACTTACCTCTTTGTGCATGATAGTAGCTAAAATCATTGATGGACAAATCGAAAACCACAGTTTTTTCCTCACCCGGTTTAAGATGAACTTTTTTAAATGCTTTGAGCTCTTTTTCTGCTTTATAGAGTGTACTATCATTGTTTTTAATATAACACTGAACAACTTCTGCGCCTTCGTATTCACCAACATTTTTCACATTTAACGTAATAGTTAGTTCTTCATCACTTGTTAGAGTATTTAATGATAGTTCCCCTTCACTTAGTTCAAATTGAGTATAGCTAAGGCCATGCCCAAAAGGGAATAGTGGCTCTTTTAATGCTTTATCATAATAGCGATACCCAACATAAATACTTTCCCGATAATGCTGATAATAGGGTTGATTAGAAAAATACTGTACTGTAGGAACATCACTTAATTTATGTGGCCATGTTTCACTTAACTTACCACTAGGATTCGTTTTACCAAATAAAACATTGTATAGTGCTTTACCCCCAGCTTGACCTGGTAAATAAGCACTAAGGATTGTATCAAAATCACGTTGATATGGAATTTGAAAAACACTGCCTCCAAACAATACTAAAACAATCGGGACATCAAGGGTTTTTAATGCTTTTATTAATTTAAACTGATTATGAGGAATCTTTAAATGCGTACGATCTAATCCTTCAGTCTCAGCTGAATCTGTGAGCCCTATGCTTAAAATAATCACGTCTTTATCTTTAGCAACACTTACCGCTTGATTGATTAATCCTTCATCAAGAAAGTCATCATTAGCAGAATACCCTTTAGCATAGGTAAAATTAACCCCCGCTTCTAAACAACTGTTCTTTAAACTAATGACTTTTGTAGCATTAATTTGAGAACTCCCTGCTCCTTGGTACCTGGGTTTTTCTGCAAGTTCACCTATTAACGCTATATTTGTTCCTTCACTAAGTGGTAATCGTTCTTTTTCATTTCTTAATAAGACTATAGATTCCTCAGCCATCTTTTGCGCTAGATGATGCATCGCTTCTAAATCGATTGGTTCTTTTTTTAACGTTTGAGTTTTCTTAATCATTTTTAGAATTCTTCTTACACTATCATTAACAATACGCATGGATAAGGTTTTATGCTTAATCGCATGTAACAAAGCTTTTTGATTATCTATACTAGGTCCTGGCATTTCTAAATCAAGGCCTGCCTTTAAACTTGCAACGCGGTCATTGACTGCACCCCAGTCACTTAAAATAACGCCTTGATAACCCCATTGTTTTCTTAAAACCTCATGAAGTAGATGAGTATGTTCAGAAGCATATTGACCATTGATTTTATTATAAGCCGTCATAACTGTTGAGGGTTTGCCTTCTTTTATTGCAATTTCAAAAGACTTTAAGTAAAGTTCTCTTAAAGCGCGCTCATCAATAATCGCATCAATACTCATTCTTCTAGTTTCTTGATTATTAGCCACAAAATGTTTTAAAGAAGATTGAATCCCAGTTTTTTCAACGCCTTTGATAAAACTGGCTGCACACATCCCTGAGAGGTATGGATCTTCACTATAGTATTCAAAGTTTCTACCACAAAGTGGAGAGCGTTTAATATTAGCACCCGGCGCTAATAAAACATGGACATCTTCACTTTTTGCATGCATGGCAATTGCCTCACCTACTGATTCGATAAGGTCCAAATTAAAAGCGTTAGCCATCGATGAAGCAGTTGGAAAACAAACAGCTTTAACACTTTCAGAAAGTCCTTGAAAAGCGTCTTGAGTAAGACTTTTCCTTAACCCATGAGGCCCATCTGTTAATGTTATACTTGGAATATTTAGTCGTTTAATTTCGTGCGTATTCCAAAAATCATAGCCCACTAATAACTTAACTTTTTCTTCGTTACTTAATGCATGAAGGATTTGTTCAATATCCATGAAATCACCTCGTCTATTAATTCATTATATCATTAAAAAGGCCTAGTTAAATACACCCTTTATAATTATAGTTCAGTTAATCCCTTAGACTCTAACCGGTAAATTTTATCAAATACTGTCTCAATGAATGTTCTATCATGTGTAACACAGATAATACACCCTTTAAATGTCGCAAGTAATTCATGAATCTCAGGAGCACTTAAGGGACTTAAATTTCTTGTAGGCTCATCGAGTAATAACACATGATGTTTTTCTAATACCATTTTCAAGAAAAAAACCTTGGTAATTTGTCCGCCACTCAAGTTTTTAATTTTCCCCTTCATATCCTCACGTTTAATGAGCAATGATCCAAGCATTTTTCTAACATGTGCTTCTTTAACTGTATCATGATCGGCCTTTAAAAACTCTAATACTCCATATTCTTTATAGGGGGTAAAATCTTGTGGGATCATACCTATCGATAATGTATGATTATGCAATAAATGATCATAAATCATTTTAAGTAAGGTTGTTTTTCCTGAACCATTATCTCCAATAATCGCTATTTTTTTAGGACCAACCACCGAGATACTCAAGGACTGGATTAAACACCTGTCTTTTATCATAAGTTTTTTATTCATAAATTTTAAAATCTGTTTATTATCATGGACTTCAACGTTTTGATCGAAAAACAAATCGATAACATCTTCCTTTTCGGGAATGGCTTCAAATGTTTTTTCTGTTTGGTCATACCGTTTTTGTGTTGATTTCAGTGATTTCATTTTTTTTGCTAAAAGTCGTGCTTTACTAGGGACTCTAACTGTTTGATCTTGTTGATGCTTAACTTTTTGATAGATTTGTTTAAATCGTTCGATTTTTTTCTGATGATCAGCCCGTTGTTTTTTCGCTTTCATTAATGTTGACTCATAGTCTCTTAGGCGTTTGTTTTTATAAGTAGTATAATCAAGTTTTTCATAATAAGTAATCGCTTCTGTTTGTTTTTTAGTTCTCGTTAAATGAATGATCATAGTAGCTGTTTCTTTAAGCAATGTTTCATCATGCGAGATGTACAATATCGGCTTTGGTGTTTGTTTGATGAAAGCTTCTAAAAACAAAATAGTATTAAAATCTAAATCATTAGTCGGTTCATCTAATAAAAAGATATCAACTTCATTCATCAACAACTTAGCAAGGGCTAACTTAATAACCTCTCCACCACTATAATCCTTGATAAGTTTATCAGGATCATACAGTGTATACGGGAATTCAACTTGATTTAATGCCTTTGATAAATGTTCTAGTTTTTCATAAGCTTCTGGATTAATAACTTCTGATTCTGGAATGTCTTTTAATAAAAACTCAAGTGTATTTTGGCTATACCAAATACTTTTTGTATCTTGTGCAAGATAACCAATTTTACCTTTTACAGAAATATCACCCGTGATATCGGCATAACTTAGTGAAGGATTTACAATACTTTTTAAAAGTGTACTTTTACCAGTCCCTTCCTGCCCTATCACTGCACATTTATCACCATTATTTAAGGTAAAGCTTAATTGTCTTACTAAAGGATATAATTCTTTAATCGTTGCTATATTTAAATCTCTAATTTCTAACATAATGTCTCCTTTTTTCGTTTTTTATAGATACACTATTATTGATTAATCATCTTTTCACATCCTTTAGCTTGATACTATTATTATACAAAAAAACGCTTAAACTAAAAATAGTTTAAGCGTTTCACTTTTTATGTGTTTGTTATTTAAAAGCTAAGAATCCATCATCCGCAAGAACGGTTGATCCATTAATTGCTGCTGACTTATCATCAAACAAAAACTGTACAACATAAGCAATTTCTTTTGCCGTAAGCAATTTCCCGCGCATATGCGCACCTTTTAATGGTTCTAATGCTTCCTCAGGTAATGCTTCTAAAATTGCAGTTTCTGTAAAACCAGGTGCTACAGCTGTCACTTTAATACCGTCCTTAGTTAACGCTTGAGCCGCTGATTTGGTCATCGATACAACTGCGGCTTTTGCTATATTATAATGAGCACTTAACTCAGCACCTACAAAGCCATAAATGGATGCGGTATTTACAATTTTACCGTTTTTCACACCAAGTTCTTTCATTTTCTTAGCCGCTACTTGAATCCCTACAAAAACCCCTGTTTGATTAATCCCAATTAAGTTATCATATTCCTTTTGATCGAGTTCTAAGAAATCAACTTGAGCCCCGATTCCTGCATTATTGAAGATTCCTGTTAAGGTTCCATAAGTTCTACCGCAAAATCTACCATTTCTTGTATATTTTTACGATCTGAGGTATCAACTTTAAATGCGACTGCTTCTTGGTTTTTATCTTTGATTTTTTTTACAACGTCTTTTGCAGCATCAAGATTAATATCTGCTACTACGACTTTTGCACCTTCTTCTGCTAATAAGTAAGCTGTTTCTCTACCAATACCACTTGCTCCACCCGTTACAATAATAACTTTTTCCATAGTACGCCTCCTAATTTTTTTAATCAAATAAATCCATTAACTGCGTTCAATGAAACTGTGAATATTTAGGTTTGGTAATCACTCCCTTACAAGTTTTTATAGTGCTATTATATTATGATAATTTTTAGCAATCAAATTTTTAGCAAAAAAAATAAGGTTTTTATACCTTATTTTAATGATGAAATAAAACTTAAAACTGCGCCTATCGCACTTGTAACAATGGCTAAGATTAATCCAAAACTCATAACCCAGTCCACACTAGCACTTGACTCATTTCCAGCCAGAGTATACTGAACTTCTATAACGTTAGGCAGGGTAAACATTAAAACTAATGCGATGACAAAGAAAACACTGCTTACTAGACGTGCTTTTTTAAAAGCCAATGCAACAATACCAGCAATTAGCGGTAACGCATAAGCCAAAGAGGCTAATATACTAAATGGTAATTTTGCACTCGCAACACTTCCAAGTCCAAAGAAATCAATATCAGCTAACTGTTTCCCAAAAGCTATTTCAAAGCCTGTATAACTCGTATCATCAATACTTAATGCGGGTAAAAAGATCATCAATGTCGCTATGAGTCCTACAATAAACGTTCCATAAATTAATAATTTTTCTTGTTTCATACTATCCCTCCTTCTCCTTTATTATACTCCTAATTACTTGAATCACATGGATTATGATAATAAACTTTCTTTAAATCACTCATTATTTCAATAATACTGGTAATAATAATAACAATGATAAAAATATAAAGCCCTAAACCAATGATGTGTTCAAAGTCAAAATCACCACTTGTATAACCAAAGACTCTCATCTGTTCATTTAGGTTATTATTAATCATATCAAAAACTATAAAAGGTAAAACCAATAACAAATTCCCGACAATAAGCAATGAAAAATTGATGGTTAAATAAGCTTTATTATAAGATTGAAAATATAGTAGAACACTATTTCTTACTAAACCAACAACGATGGCTATATTAAAGAAAATCTTTGCTTGATGAAAGGCTTCTTCATCAAATAACGGCGCAAATGCGACATTTCCATTTGAAATACTAAAAACTGATAATAAACTTGGATTCACATTGACGATAACAAAGAAAATAACCAATACGACAATATTAAACACACGCTCGCTTTTCTTTGATGGCGCGTCTTGTTCTAACTCAGGCAGTTCATCCAAATCAATTGTCTCATCTTCATCAAACACATCTTTAGCAAATCGTTCAATGATAAAAAAGATTAAGGTAATCGTTCCAAATATTTGCCACCCTGCAGCCATTAATGACCCAATATAATGAAGGATAAACGACCCAATATTAAAGTCTTCCATCATAAACGCCTCGACAACAAGCGCAATACTCATTCCAATAAATCCAATCATTAACACTAATTTTAAAACCATAACATAACTATCAAAACTTTTTGGTCCTATAACATACCTTGGTTTAGTTTGATAGTTCTGGGCAAATTTTTTCGGATGACCTAATGCTTTTAAAACACTCTCCACAGATTTATTTTCTTGCTCTATTTGTTCATCAATTAAAGAATTTAGCTCAAGTTCAATATCAGCTCTTTGTTCTAATGGTAATTGTTTTGTTACAGCCTTAATATAACGCGCTTTATATTGTTTATCTTTCAATGTTATTCTCCCCTTTCATTAAATCACACATCACTTGATTGGTTTCATTCCAAGCGCCTTTTAATGCGTCTCTCATGAATTCACCCTCACTTGTTAATGTATAATACTTTTTAGGTTTCCCATCATCAGTCTTCCAAACACTTTTTAATAATCCTTGTTTTTCAAGTCTTCTTAATAATGGATATAATGTATTTCCTTCAACCTCAAAATGATAATCATTGAGTTTTTGCACAAGCGCATAGCCATATTCAGGTTCATTTAGTGCGACTAACACACTTAAGACAAGGGTGCCTCTTCTAAGTTCTGCCTTAAGTGACTCTAATAACTTTTCTAAATCGTCCATTTAATCACCTCATAATTATTATACTGTGTATCATACACCATTGTCAATAAAAAATAGTTGCACAAAAAAAGTTAGAAAACAGAATTGTTCACTAACTTTTTATCAAGTGTATAGTTTCTATTTTTTTACGGCATCAATAACAATTGGAATCGATTGATCCGGATTAAATGGAGACTCATCGAACCCACCATAAATATCAATCGTTTTAAACCCAACTTCATTAAGTATTTGTAATATTTCTTTACTTTTTAGAGGATAAAGCTTAACCGTGTTTTTCAAGACTTCTTCTTCAATAACAAGTGCTGTGTGAAAATGAATATAACGTCCATCATAGGTATAACGTCTTTCAAAATGGTAAGGATCGTTATGGATTGTTGGTAAAGATGTAATATTATGGTTTAAAATGCGGTCATAATTAATCACTTGCAATACCAAATGACCATTTTGGTTTAACCCTTGATAGATTTTTTTTAAAAAGGCTTTTATCATGTCATTACTTTTTAAGTGGACAAGTGAATTCCCTATACAAAATGCATGATCAAAAGGATGCTTCATACTATATTCTTCCATAGAATTTACTGTAAATTCAATAGCGTTAGATACTTGTTTAGCTTTGTCTTTAGCCTCACTAATCATCAATTCATCTAAGTCAAACCCAGTCATCTTATAACCGCGCTTTGCTAAAGCGATACTATAATTGCCTGTTGCACAAGCAACATCCAAGATTTTACCTTTTTTAAATCGCTGATCTAAAAAAGAAACAGTCGTCTCTTTTAAAGGGAATATCTTATCATAATATTTGGCAAATTCATTGTAAAACATATTAGTCACCTCTTGTTTATTTTATCATTAAAATACCCCTTACTCTAATCATATCCTATAAAACCTTTTCCATCACAGTCACTTGGAGTGTCTTATCATTAGTTGGTAAAGCAACTTCTCTTAAAGACTCGTACCCTAACTGTTTCCAAAAACTATAGGCCTTCTCGTTACCCACAACAACCCCTAATTCAACGCGTTTAAACTTTAATGTGGTAAGGACTTTAATGAGTGTTGTTTCAAGATTATGACCAATGCCTTTATTTTGATACACTGCATCCACCATTAAAAGGCCGATATAAGCATCATCATGCTTTGGATAATGCATCATTAAATCAATGATTGCATATAATGTATTATCTTTATAAAAAAGCATAAACAATTTTTGATATATCGATGTATTTTTAGGTCTTGCCTTAACTTCTTCAATGGCTTCATCAAGCGTCAATAGGTGTTCTTGAAAAAGGGCGGTATACTTACGGTTTCTTTTCATAAGATGGTGAATATCATGATAGTGCTTACTAGTTGCTAGCACAACATGATAATCACTTATTTCATTGAAATTCTTGATGAGTTTTAAACGCATTCTATTACCTCCTAATTTTTAAACATAAACAGCATAATCATTACTCTTTTATATTATAACTAAATACATCTAATGATCCAAATAGACGCGATATGAACTGTCTTAATTATAAAATAATAGCTTATTTTGTGATTTATGATAGACTAATAAAAAAGGAGGTATATTGTGGCAATCTATATTTCCCTATTGTTTATTTTCGGCATTTCAATTGTGAGTATCACTTTATCTTTTTTACTGTATAAATTGAAGCCTTTTCTTATCTTTTTACCAAGTATCTTCTTAATTGGAGGCATCGTGTGGGCTTACATTATGCCTAAACTTAATGATTATGGTCTCGGCAGTATTGCCTTTATTCTCTTCTTTATATTCTTTACCACTAGTCTAATCTTTAATCTTGCCTTTTCAATCGTTTATTACATAAAGCAACGTCAAAATAATACAATGTCATCAGATTAATCTGATGACATTTTTTTTATCCATTGTTTTGATTTTTCAACTTCTTCTTGGGTTAAGGCATGACCATTATTTGTCCAAAATACCTCAACATCTGCATTAGCTTTTCTTAAGTGTTCTATCAGTTCTTCACTTTCCTCTTTTGGGCAAATAGGATCGTTTTTACCTGCAGTAATCAATACATGAACATCTGTCAAATCAGGTAATTCAATATTTCTTAAAGGCACCATGGGATGATGAAGAATTGCATACTTAATCACATCATTATAATGAAACAGCACACTAGCTAAAATGTTTGCACCATTAGAATACCCTATGGCTAAAAAATTGTCTTGATTAATCCTATACGTTTTTGATAGTTCATGAATACGCACACTCATATTCTTAGTTCTAAAGACTAAATCTTTTTCATCAAAAACACCCGGTTTTATCCGTTTGAAATATCGATTTAACCCATTTTCATTGACATCCCCACGCAAACTAATATAACTTGCATCAGGATCTAAAGTCTCCGCAAGTGGGATTAAATCATATTCATCTCCGCCTGTTCCATGTAATAAAATAAATACAGGCTTATTATGCTTTCCTTGATGATAAATGTGTTCCATATTAATCAGGCCTTTCTTTTTTTATAATTTTCCCAAGGGTTGTGTAATTAGACCCTGCAAGTCTTGCGACAGGGTTTAACATACTTGCATTGATACGTCCGTTAGTTAATAATCCTTCATTTACATGAATAACTCTAACTTCACCTATAAATATATCGGCACTTGGTAACTCAACATGTTTAAATAATGTACATTCAAACCTTACTTTGGATTCTTTAATCCCGGGCGTATGAATCGATTGACTATTGACAGTGGTCAATGTTGTTTTAGTTAATTCACTCACATCATGAGGTAATGATTCACTGGTCTGGTTAACCGCATCTAAAATAGCTTCATCAACTGTGTGAACAACATACTCTTTTTGTAAGATTATATTTTGTGCTGTATCTTTTAATCCTTTGTCATTACGATTAACGCTAATCATTATCATCGGTGGTTTGCTAGAAACTACATTGAAATAACTAAATGGTGCAGCATTAATAACACCTTGTTCGTTTAGACTTGTCACAAATGCAATAGGTCTAGGAATGACACTCCCTATTAACAGTTTATAAAGGGTTTTGTGATCGTAACCATCTACTTTGTATGTTTTCATTTCATCACCTCTTTACTCCCTATTATAACAATGACAGAGAATGTTTTCCTTATTAACGCATAAAAAGGCTACATATAAGTAGCCTTTTTATTGACCCGCAACGGATTGTTCCAACGTTACAGGGTGTACTTGAATTAAAGTATTGTCTGAATCATTATGATAATAAATATAGTGATCAATGATTAATACATTTTGGGTTGGGTGTAAAAAATCTAATACTTTTTCAGGGTCATTCAGTGTTGATTCGTCTATTCGATAATAAGCGTTATTATCTTTATAGTATATGTGCCCATGGGCATAGTTTATATTAGATATCATTGGGCCACTTATAACTTCTGTAAACGAATGATCCCCACTTCTATAGACATATATTCCCTTTTGATTATTCTTAATTGCAACCATTGCTAAATGTGATGCATAATTTTGATCGCGATACAAAATTAATAATTCTTCTACATCTGTAACATTAAAATCCGCTAAATTCACTAAAGTACTCCCGGCTCCATTTGTTGCTCTTATATCAATCTCTAAAGACAAATTATCTTTAAAAAATACCCATGAATAGTACATATTTGGAAACATCGCGTGATTATTTGTCGTATAAAACCATTCATTATTTTTATCATAAAATCCCCAACTAGGGTAAGGATTACCTTCATAGGTTTGATCTGAATAGTAATTAGCAAATAACCTAGTGTCTGAGGGAACTAAGCGGATAAACTCATAATCCGAAACTTTACTATGATTGGTCGTTTCTATATCATAAACATAAAGGTGTAAGTCAGAAGAATTAACATAATACAATAGTGACCCCATTTTCGATAAATATTTAGCATGCCCACTCCCCGTTAAAGTAAATAAGCTACTAAAAGATTGATTATCCACATCATAACGATACACACTTGACCCTGAACTAACATAGTGAATTCGTTCATTTAAGACACTAATAACATACCCTTCATTGTTAATATTTCCATTTGTAGAACGAGTAAATTCATAACTCATTGTAAATAATAGCTCTTCCATTTCCTCAGTTAAAGAATCATCTACAAGATCTTCATCAACTGGGTCCTCATCAATTGGTTCTTCATTATCAGGGCTATCCACAACCGGGGATTCTGAACCATTATCACTACATCCGATGACACTTAGTAAAACCAAAAGTATTATGAATCCATATAAAAAGCGCTTGAAAAAATGTCTCATTAAAATCACCTCATTAAGAAATCATTTATCTAAAAGCCTGATGGCTATCATGACATTTTTTAAAACGCTTTATCTAATTTTAGTATAATTTAAAAATCAAAAAAGTAAAGAATTATTCAACATACCTGATAATTTTTGCAGGATTTCCTGCTACAATAGCTTTATCCGGTACATCTTTGGTAACAACACTCCCTGCACCTATAATAGCATCATTTCCAATGGTTACACCTGGCATAATGATACTACCTCCACCGACCCATACATTATTTTTAATATAAACCTTCTTACCAAGCTCTAAACCGGTAGCACGTGTTTTAATATCTGTTGGGTGCGTAGCAGAAAATATTTGAACCCTCGGTCCAAACATACAATCATCCCCAATAAACACTTCGTTTACATCTAAAATAATACAATCAAAATTTGCAAAGAAATTTTCACCAATATGAATATTATACCCATAATCACATTTAAACGTTGGTTCAATATAGAAATGATCTTTAGTACTTCCAAGTAAAGATTGAATCACTTCTTTTCGCTCTCTTCGAGGGGTTCCAGGCATATTAAATCGATCCGTTAGTTCCCGAGCACGCTTTCGGTCTTTAACTAACTCTTTATCGCCTGCATTGTAAAGCTCACCTTGAATCATTTTTTCTTTCTCTGTCATTAACCTCACCCTTTCAACAATCATTATATAAAAAAGGTGGTCATTTGACCACCTTTATCCTATTTAACTTCTGATAACGATAAATCACCAGGCTTAATCCATGCTTTTTTTCTAAACAAGATATCAACGGCGAACATTAATGCAATCGGTAATGCAAAATGTAACAGTGCAATAGTGATAAATACAGATGGTGTGTATCCCATGGCATCCAATGTTCCTATTTGGCCGATTAATCCACTAGTTCCCATTCCAGAACCAATTGGTGTGCTCTCTGTTTTAAATAAAAGTGTTGCAAAAGGTCCTAAAATTGCAGAAACAATAATCGGTGGTAACCATATAATTGGTTTTTTTAAGATGTTTTTAAATTGTAACATACTCGTTCCAATTGCGATAGAGATTACCGTTCCTATATTATTATCTTTTCTACTCATAATAGCGAATCCTAGCATTTGCACAACACCACCAATAACAGCTGCGCCACCTGCAATTCCGGTTAACCCAATAGAAATTGCTATTGCCGCAGAACTTATTGGACTAGTTAGCGCCATACCCATTACAACAGCAATGACGATTCCCATAATAAATGGTTGATAAAGCGTTGCGTGTTCAATAAAGAGTCCCACACTATTTGCAACCCATGCAATCGGTTCACCTATTAATGAAGCCACTGCAAAGGCAATAATCGCACTCAATAATGGAATCAATATAATATCCATCGGTGTTTTCTTTCTTAATATAAACCTTAGTCCCTCTATTGCAGAAATCGTTGTAATGTATGCAACAAGTGGATCATTTAAAATACTTGTAGCGATACCACCAGCTACACCACCTGCAATCAGTGGTAACCCCTTAAGTTCTAAACTCCAAGCTACCCCAATTCCAATACCTAGACCCATAAACCCTTTTAAAATAGTCCCTAAATCATTTAATGCTTGAAACCCAAACAATAGCCCCAGTTGATCAATAATTACACCAATAATAAGTGTAGCAAATAACCCTAAAGCCATACCATTCAATGTTTTGATAAGATAATGCAATAATTTACTACCAAATTTTTTCATAATTACCCTCTTTTTCTTAGATTTAACCAAAGCTATTATATCATAGTTTTAACTTCTATGAAGCCACTTCCCGTAATTTTACCACTTATTCTTAATTACCTCAGCAAACCCTTTAAACCCTTCAATCTCAACCTCTTTTTTATCATCTAAAACAAGTGTTCCACTAAACAATCCAAACACTTGGTGTTGATCACTCTTTAAAACCCCTAAAGAAATATTATCATGACGGTCAATTGAGGGCTTAAATAAGAGGTTTAAGCGGTTATCATTACTGGTTATTTTCCATGGAGTAAGATAATCGTTTTGGCCATCACTATCTTTAGGTATATCAAAGGTTATTTTGTCTAATTTATGCGCTTTCCCATCTATAAAGACCATATTTTCTGTAGCACTTGATAAATCACCAAATCCATACCCTAAATTAAGGGTGATTAACTGTTTGCCTTTCTTTCCTTGAATTGCTGCCCAGTACCAAGTATTATCATAGGTCCACACGCCGCGACCCCAATCAAGCAATGCCAAGCCTTTTTTAATGGTAAGTACCTTATTGTTAAATATTAACTCTCCAGTTGCTTCCATGCCCAATATCTTTTGGTTATAGTAAAAAGCTGTTTTTTTCTCTTCAAAAGGCGTTGCAATAACCATTGAATCATCAGGCTCATTGCTTAATGTTGCGTAAAGTTCCAGAGGTAAATCATTATGAAATTTATCAAATTTAACCCGTAAATTTCTTGACTCTACATCACTGTCATAATAAAACTCTATCCCTTTTCGTTTAACAGCCACTGTCCCTTTTTCACTAGTATTTGGTAATTTTAGTTTCCCAAGTGGCATTATAAGTACTTTGGATTTGGTCCTATAACTGTTTGTCAGATAGTCAATATATGACACACTTAATAGTCCCATATAGCCATTATCAGCAACCGTTAATGCAATTCCAAATTGGTCAGTTTGAATGTAGTAATAATCCCATTCTTTAATTCTTAACTTATTTGCTTTAATCATTGAACGATCATACGTTTTAATCAATGAGGTTGCATAACCTGCTTCAATTAAATGACCTTGCTCATTTAACAAATTACCTTTCGATAGTTTATGTTGCATAGTACCCCACCTTTCATAGTTAGTATAGCGATAAACGTGATAAACTGCAATAAAAAACGCAGCGTTAGCTGCGTAATGACCACCAAATAACTCTTAAAATATTTTGTTTTTTAATAGTGATTTTATCTTGATTGCTAAGTGATTGAATAAATGCTTCAAATGAAATAGACTGCGATTCAGCCTCTTTTTTAAACCGGTCTGCATAACGGTTAATGGTTTCTTCTACTGTAAATGTTTCTTCACTAGTCTCGATTAAGTCTTCTTTTTGTACGGTATATCCGTTGTCTTTTAAGAAAGCTTCTAAGGCTTCAGCATATTCGAGATCGTTATGGGGGTCATATTGATTACTTAAAGATAACTTATCCTTTAAAGCTTCGATCACAGTATCCGTCATCTGAGTGTATTGTAATATAACACAATGTTCTAGTGCTGAATCAATCATCTTATTGATGCCATCAATATGGCGAAGAGGCGGACTCATCGCACCAAAGGCTACATCATTTTGTTTATAAAGATGTTAATCTTTTAAATCATCATGATCCCAATCGAATGGGTAATAAAAGACATTATACACATGTTCTTGTTTTTGATAATCTTTTGCATAAAGCATCATCTCTTTTGAAACATCCGCAATCGTCACTTTTTCTGCAAGGTTCGCTAATGGAATGGCATAACGGCCTGTTCCGCCCCCAATATCTAAAATTCGCTTGTTTTTTATAAGCCCTAATCCATTTAGAAAGTGGATGACACGATTGGTGAGATCTTTATTGCCTTTTTTCTGACTCGCATAATAGGTTTCAGCCTTTTGATTCCAAAAACTTTCGCTGCTATCTTTCCCTACACGGTCTCTTGTTAATACTTTTTCATAATCCTTCATCTTCATCACAGCCTTCTTTTATTATAAAGCCTATGGTACAAAAAACGGACTTACATGCTTGATGTAAATCCATATTCTTTAAGTGTTCGATCAATGGACTCACTCATCTCATTGTCTTGAGTTGGCATAATAATATCGATAGTTAATGCCTGGTTCATACTCGTTAGCATCACTGTCAAAACAATTTCTGGTTGATCGATATACTGATAAACAACCACCATCACTTGTTCATCTTTTAGATGCCTTTTAACTCCTTGAACTTTTTGAACTTTTAAGCCATCTTTTTGCATAAGATTATCAAGTATTTTTGAGGTTTGATCAATGGTATTATTCCCTTTATAACTTAGTGTTGCCATACTAAAGCCCTAACTTTTCTAAATACTCTTTTTCTTTAAAACCAACCAATACAACATCTTCTGTCACAACAAGTGGCCGTTTAATTAACATCCCGTTTTCACTTAAAAGTTTAAGTTTTTCAGGGTCAGTCATCGTTTCTAATTTACCTTTTAAATTAAGCTCTCGATAAAGTTTCCCACTTGTATTAAAGAAACGTTTAATATCGTAATCACTTTTTAGTAACCAACTACTTAGTTCTTTAAAGGTTGGTGTTTGTTCAACAATATGTCTAGTTTTAATATTAACACCATGATCTTTAAGAAACTTTTTAGCTTTTTTACATGTCGAACATGGTGGATATTCAATAAATAATACGTCCATCAAATCACTCCTTTTTCCTTTAAAAATAATAAAATATTTTCTTCAAAATGCTTGTTTTGAACCGCTTTTCGTTTGGGAATATGAGGGGTGCGTTTTGAAGCTTTTCGCATCACATGGTTATGATGTCTTCTCATTAATAACATATCAATATTATGATTTGTAAATAACCACCCATCTTGATGCATCGCATAAGCGTTCTTTCCGAGTATAAGTGCCGCTAATCCATAATCTTGAGTAATCACTAAATCACCTTTTTGACAAAGCTCAACAATCTTATGATCAGCACTGTCAAAGCCTTGATCGACTTTAATAATCTCACCATACTCTTCGTTAATCTCATGATTAATATTACTAATCATTGTTAATGGAATGTGATGTTTTTTAGCGATTTCTACTACAATTTTCCTTACAGGACTTGCATCAGCGTCAATGAATATCCTCATGACTTTCTAGCCATTTCACGAAGTAACACAATTTTATCTTTTTCTCCAACAACAATTAATTTATCTGTCGGTTCTAATACGGTATCACCACTTGGATTAAAATCAAAAGTATCTTCATTATCGCCTTTTCGAATCGCTAAAACAATCAATCCGGTTTTACCTTTGATATTTGACTCTTGTAAGGGTTTATGGCACAGTGATGACTCTTCATAAATTTCTACTTCTTCCATTTCAATTGAAATATTACCCGTATCAATGATGTGATCCATAAAATGTGAAATCGATGGTTTCAACATCATTCTCGCGAGTTTCTTTCCACCAATTTCATTGGGTGATACGGTATTATTTGCACCCGCACGTCTTAGTTTCTTATGGGATGTATCATCATGAGCACGTGCCAGAATATGGAGGTTTTTGTTTAGTGTTCTTGCGGTTAATACAACATAAACATTATCTGCATCTTTTGAGAGTGTCGTCACAAGGCCCTTAGCCTCATGGATTTTAGCGCGTTCAAGTGCTTCTTCTTTCGTTGCATCATCTTGAATTAACAAAGCATTTAAATCTTCAACTCCTCTTAATACCGCCTCATCATTTTCAATAACCACAAAATCTACATTACTATGAATAAAATGTTTCATAATAATTTGTCCTGTTTCACCAGCACCACAAATGATATAGTGGTCTTTAATGTTTTCAATCGCTTTTTCCATCTTTTTACGCCTCCAAACCTCTTTAACCCGTCCTTCACTAAAATAATCCACAAGTGCGGAAACCAAAAACCCAATGGAACCAACACTTAATACAATAAAAATACTTGAAAAAACTTTTGCTTGTGGTGTCATTTCAGCAACTTCACGGTAGCCTACAGTTGAAACGGTAATGACCGTCATATAAATCGCATCAATAATGGTTAAATCTAAGATAATCATGTAGCCAAAAATTGCGACTAAGATAAGAATCGCAAACAAAACAATAAACAATATGATTTTATTTATTTTAACCATATAAACACCACCTACTCTTTATTATATCATAGAGGTTTTACCCACTGATAGATTTTTATAGCCTCTTCTATAGTGACATCTTTTACACTATATGCTGTTGAACTAGGTGAACTTAAAACATGTATTTCAATGGTTGCTAATCCGAAAAATTGTTGAAATAAACTTTGTCGAATATTTACAGATTGAATGTATTGCTTTTTTGTTATCATCGTTGTGCGCGCAATTCTTCGAAACCTAAATGTTAATTGATCTTCATTAACCTCATACCCTGCATCTTTATATCTAAAATATGCCAAAACCAAATTTAATAGCCACCCGATTAAAATGAACAATGTAAACGGAAATATAATAAATAATGGAATAAAGATAAAAAAAGGCAATGTCGCTCTTATAAAATATCTTTTTCGTGCTCGTTTGGGTAATGGCTTCAAAGAATCACTCACCGAGTAATCATGAAAAGCATAATCATAATATCCATTAAGCTCAGACTGATGAATTAAGGGATGAGTCACGGTTTTTGAACCATCTTTATACTGAACACCCCCAGCAACATCAACCTCAATTGTCATATAGTTAAAGGGTTGTCTTAATAACCCTTCAATCATTGTAATCGCTTGAATTCTATGCGCTTTTAGCGATAAATGCTTTTGCTTAATGAGTCCGCGCTTAATATTAAATTCTTCTTGATCTTTCGTAATTGTATAAAAGGCATAAGATAAAACATATTTTACAATGGATACCACCCATGAAAAGATAGTAAACATTAAAAATGCACCAATCAATGCAATAACGCCAAGCGAAGCAAGTTGAATATAAAAATCATCCGGTAGTAATGCAATAAACTGAGAAGCAAAAGCAAATGTAACCGCCATGACAATTCCCACGCTTCCACTCGTTAACCCTGCTAAAAATAGTCGCTGTGCATCCACAGTATACCCTTGTTCTATCTCTTCATCAGGAACCGAAGACTCATCTTCAAGTAATGCTTTAAGCGTATACGCATCATCTTTGGTGATGGCTTCTATAGATAACTCACTCTCAGCAAGACCCCCTGCAGTTTCTACGTTGACCTTTGTTAACTTAAATATTCTAAGTAACAACCCCGCTTCTAAATTAATGGTCTGAATACGATTTTTCTTGATCGTTCGTTCTTTTTTAAGAATCATTCCTTTTTTTATGATTAAGACTTCATCATAATAAGAATATGTGAAAAAGAACCATTGAATTGCACCAACACCTAAGAGCAATAAAATTGTCACAACAGGTGCGATAATATAATACATACTAAATCCTGAAAAATTACCTGAAAACACATCAATCCCCACAATAAAAATTAATGGGGCAATAAAATTCTTACTATACTCAAGCGCTTTAATAAAAATAGCTAAAGGATGTTGTCTTTTACCTTTAGACATCTTCTTCACTCATCCTTGCTAAATGGGCAATTTGTTGGCGTAAAGCCTCAGCACGTTCTTGATGGAGTGCAGGTATTTTATGTTTAGTTCCCGCTGTTGAAATTGATAATGTTGCCAACTTAAAAAGTCTTAATATAGGCCCGTGCTCAGTATCAACATGTTGAATTTTATGCATCGGAATTAATGAGCGTTTAATAACAATAATACCATGCTGAATATCAATATCATGCTCATTAATTGCATAACCCCAATAAATCATTCGAATTCTTGGAATAATAATAACCTGTAAAATCGTTAATAAACTTGCAAGAATAATTAAAATAATTAAAATAAATTGTGGTAATGTTTCAAAGTTATTACGGATGAAAAAATACGCAATAACAACACCCCACTCAATCACACTTTTAATACTTCCGTTAATAACCCAAGCCTTCATCGCTTTAGGATGGATCCGTTCTTTTGGTCTTTCTAATTTCATCTTTCCACCTCAAAATCTATTTAATGTTGACGCATTTTAACCTTTAAAAATACTGTTTGTATTGGACTACTATTAAGTTTCAATGTAGCCAATAATTCATCAATTTTTTCAAAATGATTATTTACTGCTTCTTTTGATTCCTCTAATCCTAATAATTTAACATACGTCGTTTTATTATTCCGTGTATCACTAAGACTTTTCCCCATCGTTTCTTCATCACTGATGATTTCTAATAAATCGTCTTGAATTTGAAAAGCCATCCCTAAGTGATACCCTATCAATTCCCAAATATGAATGTCTCCCTCTTTTGCAATCACCGATGCCATCATCATTGGCGCTTGTAAAAGTCTTGCTGTTTTATGTAAATGAATCTCATTTAATGTTTCCAAGTTACTTTCTTTCTCTTCGTTTTCTAAATCTAGCATTTGTCCATAGACCATACCATTTGACCCTGCATGTGAAGCTAAAATAGTAATCATTTTAACTTTTTGCGTATCGGTTAAATACTTATGCGTACTAATCACTTCAAACGCATCTGTCAATAACCCATCGCCTGCCAAAATAGCGGTTGCCTCATCAAAAGCCCTATGTACAGTTGGTTTACCTCGTCTTAATTGATCATCATCCATTGCGGGTAAATCATCATGAATTAAAGAATAAGTATGCACCATTTCTACACTTAACAAAGCATCTATATAAGGCAAAGGATTAATTCCATAGGATTCAAGGACTTTCACACCTAAGAGTGGTCTAAATCTCTTACCACCACTTAGCAATGAATATTCCATAGCTTTTTTTAATGTCCCTTCTTTACTTTCATTGATTATTTTTTTTAAAATTTCATCAAAGTTTTCCATAAATCACCTATTATAATGTATTTGTCTCTTTGTATTAAGAGGTAGACATATCCTCATATGTATATAATAATTAAATTGATAACATTGTAGACTATTTACCCATCACCTTACAGCTTCTTATGAAGACTGGTTAATAGAGGCTATAGCTACAATTTCAATTGAGTGTGGTAATGAGTTAGATACGGCTACTTTAGAAGGGTAGACCGGTTATTGAAATAGGGAACACCGAATTGAAAATGTGTAGTTGCGCTACAGTGTTAATCAAAGAAAGGAATGATATTTTGATTTACGTTGGTATTGACGTCGCAAGTAAGAAACACGACTATGCGATTATGAATGATCTAGGCGAGATAGCGAGCACTGGAAGTATTGATAACTCCCTAAAAGGATTTAAAAAACTCCAAGACGCTATGAGGAACGCCCAAGAGTTTTTTCAAGACCAAAATATACGTATAGGACTTGAATCAACTGGGCATTATAGTATTAACATCCTCCATCACCTCGCGAAAAATGACTATAAGGTAATGTTAATCAACCCTTTATTAACCAATATGGATCGCAAATCATCATCGCTTCGTAAAACGAAGACGGATAAAATCGATGCATTATCCATTTGTATGTTTCTCGACAGAAACAAATTTGACTTCAAGCCCTATACACTTAAATCTTATCATAC
>Ga0194137_10000191_pt1 | contig 42283 bp, 39 predicted proteins | sample TARM_MetaG_T3_14_FD_134025 | JGI IMG/M metagenome (GOLD analysis project Ga0194137, IMG submission 134025) | Freshwater microbial communities from Pennsylvania, USA, analyzing microbe dynamics in response to fracking - TARM_MetaG_T3_14 (version 2) | ecosystem: Environmental > Aquatic >... | reverse complement strand
CGAAAGCACCGCGCTGATCCCGACTATTATGGCCAACGGCAGCAACGCCGACAAGTTCGTTCCGGAAGCTCTGGTCGCGCCGACCACTCGCCGCATCGGCAATGTCGACGTCGTCACCGCTCCTCTGCTGATCGGTCAGCAGGTTGACCTGCTGGGTCTGTCCAGCCATCCGGGCCTGCTGGGCGCTGGTTTCATCGATCACACCGATGCCATCGACGCTGCCATCAACCTCGAGAAGCTGTACGTGCAACTCGACGAAGGCGACGCTGCCAACAACGTAGCTCCGACCATCGTTCGTTTCAACACTCTGCGTCTGGCTCGTGCCGGTTTCGTGAAGTCGGTTGAAGGCGACGGCCGCGAAATGGCTCTGGCGTTCCGTACTCAGGACCTGGTCCTGGACAAGAACACCACCGACGTCGCTGGCGTTCCTCCGGCTGTCCTGCAAGCTGTTCGTGATGCCAACTACACCGTTCGTCTGTCGGTCAACGTGACCGGTACCGTCAACGTGCAGCTGGGCAACGCTGAACTGTTCGCCTCCAAGGTGAACGTGGCTTCGATCGTCGACGAAGACGGTAACGAAATCAGCCTGGCCTCCGGCGCTGGCCGCACCATCGCTCAAGCCCTGACTGCTTCTTCGCAGGTTCTCGGCTACGAGCTGAAAGCTGCCCGTACCAACAGCAACCGTCGTACCCGTGGTCTGCTGCTCGACCACAACGATCAAGTCTACCGTTACACCATCCCGCTGGGTGCGCCGATCTCTGCTCCGAGCCCGGCCGGTTCCAACCGCGATGCGCGTGACCTGGAAAGCCTGATCGACGCCGTTCGCGTCCGTAACACCAACAACGCCGTGACCCGCCTGCTCAACTACATCAGCACTCTGAAAGAGTACGTTGGTAGCGTCCAGCGTAAAGGTTGCCTGCCGTCGGTGGAAGGTGTGGGTGGCTTCCTGGTCAGCCCGTTCTTCGAAGACATCGAAATCGACATGGACAAAGAGATCAGCTCGATCCGTGACATCGACCGTGCGGCCGACGTCAACGCTCTGCTGGTCAACGCCATTCGTGACGTGTCCTACCGCATGTACCGCGCTTCCGGCTTCCAGCCTGCGCTGAATGCCTCGAGCAACGGTTCCAACCAGCCGAAGCTGCTGATCGGTACCGACGTACTGCTGCAGCGCCACCTGATGGTTACCGGCGACAGCCGTACCTTCGGTATCGCGTTCGCCAACTACCAGATCGAGTCGACCTTCGACTCCCGTATGGACGACACCATCGTCATCGCTCTGACCCGTGACGGCCAGTGTGAAGCCGGTGACCCGCTGCAGTGGGGCGTTCACGCGTGGATTCCGGAACTGGCTTCCAGCATGATGGTTTCTCGTGATGGCGGTACCTACCCAGAGGCCATGGTTCAGCCGCGTAACCTGCACGTGAACAACGTTCCGGTCGCTGCTCGCATCAAGGTCAAGAACCTGGACAAGGTACTGAAGAACCGTCAGACCGTCGTTGCCGTAACTCCGTAAGTTATAGCAGCTGGCTGAAAAGCTTTAACAATCTTAGGGTTGTTGAAGTCGGGTCCTTAAGTGGGGACACTGGAATCCTCGGGGGGCTTCGGCCTCCCGAGGGCTCCTTTCTTTTTATGCCGTCTATTTTCTAGTTAAAAAAATTTCAGATCTATATTACTCAAGGGAATAGGATACACTAACTTGTATCCACCCCACCAGTTCTAAGGAGAACAAAAAAATGGATCTGATTAAAGCAATGTACGTCTTCCAACAAGTCGCTCGTGTTGGTGTTGATGACGAGATGCCACAAGAGTTGTATCTGGCCCGTGCTGCTACCGGTACTGATATTTGGATGGTCTGTGGTGTTTTTGAAGCCGATGGTCACAAGTACTTTGACACTCTCGTCAAAACTGAATTCAGTTGGAAACGTAATACGTCGGACGCAATGTTCGATGAAGACACCGTAGAAGAGATGGTTAAAGAACGTCAATTTGTTCTGGTGGCCAAATCTGTTTGACCTTTAAACTTTTGATGAGGATAGACTCATGTCAGTAAAAACCACTGTAACACAGGCGGCTGATAGCTTTGCTCAGATCCAATACGCGTTGATGTTGGAATTCAGAGAGAAACTCAAAGAGCATGCAGAGACTTTCGATTTAAGTAAAGTCTCTCAACTGAATCAGGAGCTACAAACCTTACAGATGAAGCTCAATCAGATTCAAATGCTACGCGATAGTACCTTGCAGCTGGCTCGGTAAAAAAAAAAGAAGAGCGTCGAGAATCCTTAACCTTTAAGAGAGAACCTCTAATGAAACTGAGTAATAAAGATCTGGGCAAACACATCATCGCTATGCTGCAAACCCGTCTGGAACTGAACCTCAAGTTCGGTTGCCTGGATGATGTTGAAGTTCAATTCACTCGCGCCGAACTGACTGACATCACCAATCGCAGTCGTATCGAAGACTCCACAGTCAGTAGCATGATCACCGAGATTCGTGATGCAGGCTTTCAGGTCTCTGGTGCTGGGCGTTCGGACTTCTTCCTGATCACCGCTAACGTTCGTCGTCGGATGACGCGTGTAACGTCGCTACAAACACTCGAAGACGATAATGCTTTCTTCGAAGAACTTGCGGTGCGTTACGAGCCGGTTAACGACGCCGAGTAGGCGGCATAAAAAAGAAGGGGCCTTAGGGCTCCCTCTTTTTTTTTTGCTTACTCTATGAATCAACCAGTTCAGGTCAATTATCGTGGCTAAAGATAAAACATGGCATCCCGATTTCGCACCATCGTACACACCTGAGGAGATGCTTAAAGAAGGTGTGTTTGAAGGCAAGTACATCAACCTTATTAAAGGTATACCCGCTAGTTGGAAGAAGCTACCGAAAGTAGTAGGACCTAACGACCCGCCTGATGTGGAGTTGAATAAGTACAAGATCAAATCCAGACAACCGCTGTCTGAATGGAAACGTAAAGGTTGGATCATGACGGACGAAGGCGGTTGGTTCCATTGGTACTGCTTGTACTTCCTTGGTCGTCGATTGGGTAAAGAAGATGAGGTTCAAATCAAACGCTGGCGTTCTTTTGTAGCCAGACATATGGGTCAGCTTAAACAGAACTGTAAATTGACCAATGATAGCTGTAGTCCTAAGCAGCGTCAGGGGTTGTTACAGTGGGGTTGGGATTCTCACACCGTGTTTGATGAAGCTCAACAAGAGAAGAACCTTAAACGCATCGCTAAACTTGCAGGGGTTTCGGTAGCTACGGTCTCGCAAGAAGCATTACCACCTTCTGCGTATTGGTAACCAGAACTGTGGACGGGATTGAAAGGAAAAACAGGTATATATTATCAAGATGAATGTGGTCAGTAGAAAAAGGCTACTCACAATGACGCCCCAGTACATTCATCATCCAGAAGCTATTAATGCCCTGGCAAACATCTTAGACCAACCCTTCAATCCCAACTCAGGGGAGTCCACTCCCTGCAAAATGGAAAAGGAGTTTTACAACGGCCTGTCCGAACCAGTCACGCTGGTGAGTCGGTCGGGCCTTCCGATTACCATCGCACCCATGCGTATCGAGTATCCCAATACCTTCTTGGTGAGATTCACTTTCACCTACAACAGAAGTGTAAAAATTGACATTGAGCGTCTATCTAATGCGAAGTGTGAAACATCACGAGCATTGCGTGATGCCATACGTCACGGCTCTGTAAAAGAGGGTGCCTTCGGTAAGATGGCAACTTCTATAACCTACGCTGTGACCAAAGAACAGCTCAAAGCAGGAGGTGGCTCCCTTTATCTCACAAACCTTGACATCGTGGTCTCCACGATGCAGGGGCACTATGTCCCGCGTCATCCTCACAACCTTGACGGTATTCGAAACTACCTTGTAGGACGAGAGGAAACAATCAACACAGTAGGCTCATTTGGTTACGCCATTCAGATCGTAGACAACGAGGGGATCTACGGTAAACGGTATATCAACATTAATAAGGAAATTTACGAGATCAGTCCTATTGTGGACCGCAGTCGGCTAAGTGGAGTATACCACGCCAAAACTGCACCGATTGGGGACAATGGTGTTGTGCCACCACCAATCGCTATGCTCTATACGTTCGAGGAAGCTGAGCAGTATTTGGGGTTCTTCAAGACCATTGAGGAAGCTCGGATATTGGGTGACATCAGTGAGGAACAACGTCGTGAGTTGGAAGAGCGTGCACTCCAACTTAAGCGTGACCTTGCTGAGTTCAACGCCGCTAAGCTTAATCACGATAGAGCTTTTGATGAACAGAAGCGAGCTTTCGAACTGGAGCGTCTCCAGGAAGAGGAGGCCCGCAGAACTCGCGAGAATGAGTGGAAGCGCCAAGAATCTGAACAGTCAATTCGCTTGATGCGACTGAAGGAGGAGGTGGCTACTTTGGAGCACCAACGCTCCATGGAGTCACTTCATCGTAAAGACCATTACGAGGAACGCAGCTACAGTCGTAAAGACAGCTCTGAGTTCTTCAAATGGGTTCCTGGGTTAATTGGTGCTGGTGCTGCTTTATTCCTTGCGTTACGCTAACACAGCAGGGTTAAACTAACGTGGATATGAATCTCTTTAGCTTGGTTGCTGACGCAACACCCAAGTTCAACTCAAGTATCATGAATGGGTTGGCCGTCGAACAAATGAAAGGAGTGGAACTCTATGTTGACTCTCTCTTTCGCAGTATTTCAAAGAGCTTCCCTGAGAAGTTGAAATACGTTGGGTGCTCGCGCTGCACGCCCCAAGAGGAATACCAAGAGATCACCCGCAAACGCAACAACCGGTACACGATCGACATCGCTCGTTCTGACTTCTTCATGATGAAGTATAAGTTTCGCTATGACGGGGAAGACCTGCCAGACCGTTACATATACTTGCCGTATGTACGTCAAGCCGGGTTGATCTCTATTCGGGGCAGTACTTTTTCGATCAGTCCTGTATTGGCTGACCGAGCAATCAGCTATGGTTCTGACAGCATCTTCATCCCAGTGCAAGTGGCAAAGTTGACGTTCGAACGGTTGGACTATAAGTACAACGAAGTCGGGTCAATGGAGTCTGAGCCTGCGGATGCGCTGTACTGCGTGGAAGCAAACGTTGCTTGGTCGACGATCTATAACCAAGACAGCGCAAAACGACAGGGGCAGTATTTTGTAAAGGCCAAGCACACGCTGGGTCATTACCTGTTCTGCAAGTACGGTGTTACTGAAGCGTTCCAAAGACTGGTGCCGGGTTGTGATGTTCGTGTGGGATATCCTGACACCATCAACTACGAGCGAATGGATCGTTCAGAGTGGTTGATCTGCGAGAGTGTTAAGGACCTACCCAGAACACTGAAGGTTGCTCCAGGTGCCAATGGTAAACGGGTGTACTTCCCAAGTAACCTACGGCTGGCAGTGCGCAAGGACTACCTCAGCATTGGTCTGCAGGCACTGATCGCATCCTTCTTCTATGTGGTGGACCATTTCCCTGATCGGATTGAGCCTGAGTTCGTGGACAACACGCGCTTGTGGCGAGTCCTGATGGGTTACTTGATCTTCGGGTCAGGTCAAAGTGAAGCCAAGCTCTCTGACGATGTGGATACTCACATTGAATCGTTGGATGAGTACATGGATGAACGTTCTCGTATGGATCTGGCCAGCGTCGGCGTGGTGGCGGATGACATCTACATGTTGTTCAACAACGCGATTGAAATGTTGGCTGAGATGGTCATTCGACCTGATAACGTTGAGTCAACGATGTATGACAAAGAACTGATGGTTCTGCGTTATGCACTGTTCGATATCAATAAGGCCATCTCTCACTTTAAGTTCACCCTCCAGAAAATCATCAAGAAAGCCAAGGTTAAAGAGGAGATCATTGGCGCTCTCAAGACCAAGATTGGTCAAGAGGAAATTGCTAAGATGAACCGTGGTCACGGTGAAGTGGCGGGGATCTCGAGTCCCGGCGACAACATGTACTTCAAGATCACCTCGATCCTGGTACCTCAAACCAGTGCCACTGGCGGTGGTCGTGGAAACAAGAAGACGACCCTGACCGATCCATCGAAGTATTTGCACGCATCTATCGCTGAGGTAGGAAGTTACAACAACCTACCTAAGACCAGTCCTGACGGTCGCACACGGACCAACCCGTATCTGCAACTGGAAGAAGGGCGTCGCGTCAAGCGTAACCAGCGGTTTGTCAAACTGCTAAACAGCGTGCAGAAAAAGATTCAACACACGCACTAACGGCCTTAGGGTCAACCCCTTTCTCGCACTAAACTGATAAGCCTAGCGCTTAAGGATAACTGTTATGTACCAACAACCCATGTACGGTTCGCTTCCTGTACCTATCGACCGTCCGATGCAGGAGAACTTCTACCCGAGTGCTCCGAACATCCCGGTCTCCTTCAACTTCAATTCCCTGCCCCAAATGCAACAGTTCAACCCGATGGTGGCCGGGTATCTGATCAAGGTGGTTCAAGATAACGCGGGCCGCAACCCGCTGCGCTGCTTTACTGCGAACATGCTGTCGCAGAACCGTTGGGTCAACCCAGAGTTCGAAAGCGCTTTCATGGCGGTGTCGGACTTTGCGTTTGTTCTCCTTAGCTCCGGCCAAGTAGGCAACAACCCCGAAGCTGCTATCGTCCAAGCTGCCAACCAAGTGGCTAGCTGTTTGGCTGCGATCTACACGCAGAAGTTTCCTGCACTGATGAACGGCATGCCGCCTCAGCAGCAGCAAGAAATCCAAGCGTTGCTTGCAACCTATCAGCAAATCGCCCAGCGCATCGGCCAAATGCGTCAGCAGATGCAGGGTGGTTGGGGTGGTATGCAGCAGCCACCGATGCAACAAGGGTGGGGACAGAACTCCATACAGTTCCAGCAACCGCGTGGTCAGTGGGCAGCCGCCCAAACACAACAACAACCGATGCAGCAGAACTGGCCACAACAGAACCAACAGTCTGGTTGGGGTCAACCGCAGCAAGGGTGGGGCAATCAAATGCAGCAGCCCAGCTGGGCGAGCCAACAGAATCAGCACAACAACACCGCTGATGCTGTGGTTAGTCGGAGCAACGAGCGCAACCCGTACACGCCGGCAGTCCAGAGTTCTCAAGGAGAACAGCAAGTCGAAGTGACCAAACTACAGGGAGTAGATGCGATCATGGAAGAATGGGGTTCTGAAACTTCACAGCGTTATGGGTCGGGTGCTGTCCCGCAAACTCAACAAGGGTCCTACAACCCGCCTGCTCAAACCCAAGCACCTGTTCAGGAGCAGTCTACCGGCAAACCGAAGCGGATGACGGTGATCGAGTCGCTGGAAAATCCGGGTGAGTTCCATCCTCTGGATCTGTCGGGTCTCCAGTTCGTCAACAAGATGGGCTTCATTGCATCGGACCCCAATCGTCTGTGGGATCAACTGGTACTGGAAACGGGTGAAGAAGTACGTCCCGCTTACTCCAGTGGCTGGAAGGTCAGCTACGATCCGGCGCAGCCTTATGGATTGTTCTGCGATCCTGAGCGCTTCATGAAGTTCCACATCCGTAAGATCAATCCTGACGGGTCGATGTTTATCCGTGAGAAACTGGTCGAAATCGAAGACGATCTGAGGTCCAGCATGCAATACATGAACCACGAAATCCGTAAGAGCCTCGATTACCGTCTGCCTGAGGACGTCAAGGTCGCTGAGGTGCCGTGGTCTGCGTTGACGCATGAACCCCTGCCGGTCGAGAAACTCAAGGAGCACGAAGAAGCTCAATCCAAACTGGAAGAAGGTCAGGAACCCACCCCGGTGGATATCCTCCTCCTCGATCTCAAGAAGGCGTGCCATACCTTCGAAGAGGCCGAACTGAACTACCACAAGGAAATGATCTGTCACGATGTGCCAGAAGACATGCCGGTGGAGTACAGCTTCCGTAAGGTGACACCGCTGTTCCTGTCCAAGCCGCATCTGGCTAAGCTCGCTGAGCTGCGTCAGTGCGAATGTTTGGTGGAGCTGGCTGTGATGTTGCGTGAATCCGATATGGACTACTCGCTCAAATCCAAACTCAATGGGCTGTTGACTACAGCGGTCAACGATGCGCTGGCCTATAACCTGGGTTATGGAAAAGGGTTGAATATCGATAACTTCATCACCGATATGCGAGACCTGTGTGATGCCCTGCTTGAAGACGGTTACCACACCGTGTGTCAGACCCTGAACAAGGAACGCTACAGCGCAATCGCATTGCCGGCCCTGGAAGTACTGACCGGTGATGACCAGTCGACATACCTGTCCGAACTGATCGACAAAACTCCAAAAGAGCAGCGTCGTCAGTATCAGTCGGTGCTGTCGCTGGTTGAGAACAACGTAGTGGTACACCTACCGGGTGTGTTCGGTCCGGAGTTCCGTGACGATGAAGCACTGCAAATCACGAAGGAAATGGATGAAGCCCTCTTGGGTGCCATTCGTGCCTCCTTTGGTCGTCACCATGGCGATCAGAAGAAGCGGGTTAAACACCACTACTTCGTGGACAGTGTGGGCAACGTACTGGAAGTCCATCGCGGCTGGCTGGTTCCAGGTTCGATGTTGGTGCGTCGCGTAACAACGCTCTAAGTATGGTAGGTCAGGGGGCTTCGGCTCCCTGACTTATTATGCGGCATAACAGGAGGGTTTCCCCTCCTGTTTTTTTTTTTGCCTTGTGGATCACTCAGGTTGAATGATTACCCCATCCCCTGCAACACCGCCCGTTGATTCGAGATCCGCATCAGATTCTTCTTCTGCTTCCTCTTCCTCAGGCTCAGCTTCAGCTTCCGGCTCAGCATCCAACTCTTCGTCTTCACCACCCATGTCGTCGTCCATTCCGCCCATGTCATCATCGTCTCCGAAATCATCGTCTGAGCTTTCGCTGTCGTCATCAGACGAACTGTCGCTACCGTACTCGTCACCCGATCCCAACTTGATGCCTTTGTCGGCTTCAATGGCGCGACTCAGTTCATCACGCTTAGTCTGAGCTTCTGCCACCTTGACCATGTACCCTTGGATAGAGGCACCGATCGCAGTGATGTGATCGTTGTGCACTTCCAGAAGGTCCAACATCGGATGCTTTTCATCCTTGAAGGTCACCAAGTCAAGCAATTCAGGCATGACGTTGTTTTCGTTCAGCCACTTACGTTTGAAGTACGCAAGAATGGCAGATTTGATAACATCGACTTGGTCAGCCTGTTCACCCAACGCAGTGCCGTCCAAGAACTCACTGCTGATGTAGGCATCTACCACCTTCTCCAGCGCTTCTACATACTTGTCGTATGCTTCCAGCTGACGCTCGATGGTGATGTTGTCAGGGCGTGGTAGGGACACAGACAGAGCCATCACAAACTCACGGTACCATTCCAGGTGTTGTTCGTTCTGCTCTTTACCATCCGTTTGAAGTTCAGGCCCTTGGTTAGAAGCTTGGGCTTTCTCTTCAGCAGGACTTTGTCCCTCTTTCTCTTTGGCTTCTTGTTTAGCCGCCGATTGTTGAGCAGACGCAATACACTTGAGTAGAGCATCTCGCAAGGCACCCGACTGACTGATGTACTTACGGAAGAAATCCGACAGCATATCAGTAAACATGTCTTGATACAACACAACACGTTTGGTCAACAGCAAGTTAGAGGACACGATGGACGTCGCGAACTCCACGTTGTAGCTATTGTCCACAGTTTCAGGTGACAGACCCAACGACATCAGGTAGCGCTTTTTCAACGACTCTTCCAGCTCGTTGTTGGGCTCTACGATGCTCCGACCCCGGTCTTCAACCTCCATCCGAGTTTCCGGATACGCAGGGTTACCACTGACGTGAATATCGACCCCGGCGTTTTGAAGGAAGTTGATGATGTCAACTGGACTGGAAGCACCCAAGGGGTAACTCGCCCGTCGCGTATTGACGTAGTTGTGAACCAATTTCTCTACCGTGGTAGAGGGATCGGGATCATCAGGGTCCAGCGTGATGTTAAGGCCCGTGTGCGCCACCGAATTGTCGATGGCCGACATGGTGTTGGCGAGCATCATACTCACACGCAAAGAAGCCAGGATCTTGTTGTTTTCCAACAAGGATTGCCCCACACCGTACTGGTTGTAATCGAAAGCAATGTAGCTAACGAGTTCTACCGGTACATACAGCAACTGTGTAGTCATGTTGGCAAAGGTGCGCGCCAACATGATCCGATACACTTCCAGCGGTCGTGCAATCTCTACGGTGTCATTGTACAACCCGTTCTTCAGGCGAGAGATCAGGTCATTCTCAACGACCGTTGCGTACATTCGTGTGGCTTCATCGACGGCGGTGTCGATGGTACCGTCACGCCAACCCTCTACAGCCCGCGTGGCTTGTCCAATCAACTGACTGGCCAGTTCCCGGTTAGCTTGAAGATTGTGACCCAAGTCGTTGTAGTAGTCGGCTTTGTTGGCTTTGTTCAGCGGGTTACCTGTGGCATCCAACAGGACGAAGTAGCCTACGTGTTCTTCAGGAGAGCCCGGCACGTGAACCGGAATGATGCTCTCAGAAGGCAAACGCATCACCAACGGGTGACCGACCGTAGGACGACCTACCTGCGCTGCAGTTTTCAACCCCACGATTTCACGGGATTGATACTGACGTGGCTTGTAGAAACTAGCCTCGATGTCCGAACGGCTGAGTTCAGCACGAGATTCCATCGAAAGGCCCAACCGGTTACTCACCGCTTGGCTACGGACACGACTGTACAGGAAGGGTGCCTTAAGTACGTCAGGGTTGTCACTCACCAACACCTTGAGATCGACCCGGTTTTTATCTTTGCCTTTGGCATTGACAGAGGGGTTGTAGGTACCCACCCGAGTAGACAGGATGTCGCGAGCCGATTCCATCGATACGTTGGTTTTGCGGCGAGGGATGGCTTGACCCACGCTATCCAAAGCGTTACCCAGAATACCGACCGACAGTTTGAAAGGGTCGTTGTTAGACAGGTCTTCCAAACCCACCTGACCTGAAGAGTTAATGATCTCATCGATCGAACTCTCTGGCAGAATCAACATGGGGTAGCTACCGCGCTTAAACAACGCGTCCGACAAAATCTTCGGCAAAAGAGATGGTATTTTATAGGTCTTGGTAAAGAACTCTTCCACGATGCCAAGCATCGGACCTGAGATCTCCAAGGGAATTTTTGGACTGTTGACGTTGAAGTTCAACTCCACATTGACCATGTCTTTTGGTGCCAGAATAGAGCTGACGAGAATTTGCTCGGCCAGTTCAGTGTCCGGCAACAGTTGATACAGGTTACTGGAGTCGGTGACGTTGGCCGCGGTTTCGTCAGAAGTACGACGCAAGTACCCACCAACGTTCAACTGGTCTTTAGCCCGAGTATCACGGTCATAGAGGCCTTGATTTTCCCGAACCAGTTTGTTCACCACGGCTGCCGATGTGGGGTTACGACGGAACGCCTTAACGCGTTCGTGGCGCTTTTCCTGGGTTGACAACCCCAGTTGCGCCAACTCGTTCGAATCGGGACTTCGACTCATTTTCACACTCCTATCTTTTCAAATCCACTAAAGGGGGCTTGGACGTGTCCATTGCACGCTATAAGCTGTATGTCGACGATGTGCTCTTGCTCGCCCGCTCGATCGTCCTCAAAAGCGAAAGTACGGCGAACTCAATCAACCAGTTTTTTCGCGAGTCAGGTACGGCGGAAGTCTTCGAAGAGCAACCAGAAACGTGGAAGTATTACCTGAATTTGGCGGGTGAGTACCATAGCACCGACACCCGGATGTTTGTCACCTCATTGGATACTCGTGAAATGATCGAGTTCTCCAAGGCCAATCTGGTTGAGCATCGTGCCACTAAGCGCGGTTACTTGCCCGGTACACGTTTCTATAAAGAACTGGTGCGTAAATACCCGAACCAGATCGATCTGATTCAAGGGATCTTGGAACCCATTGATATCCAACAAGCCATTGCGGCACGGGATGGGGAGATCCTCAGTTATGACACCAACCTAGTTGAGAGCAACGAAACCAATCTGATTCCGGAGCTGCAAAAGAAAATCGATGGATGGAAAGTCCGTTGGGATGTAGCCGACTATGCGAAGGTGGATGATCTGTATCCAGCCGCTAACTTGGCCATCCTTTATATGAACATTCCCCTGTTCATCTTGAACATTCGGTTAGCCAATTGCCGAACCGAAAAGGTGCACAGTTTCCATATCAGACAATACCTAGCATCCAACGGTAAATTGGACAGCTACATTGACAACCTCAATAAAAAGCAGATGTTGTTTTTGTATCGGAACATCCAGTACATTAACCGCAATGCTGGTAAACAGGAAACCTTTGATTGGTTGGTTGAGAACCTGCTGACAGAGCGGCTATTACCGCTGGCTAAGTATCGCCTGCAACACAATATTTCTGGGATGCCTAATAAATTACTGCCGACAATCAACGCCAAACGCTTTGATCTGACGAAGTATGTCAGCGGCACTGCACGCGACATTTATTCGGCGAATGAGTTGATCCAGAAAGAAGTGTCAGTCACTCGCAACAACGTCCATTACCAAGCTGAAGCGCTCCAAGACCTTACGCACAAATACGGACGACACACTCACAGCGAACTCCCAACCAAAGTGTTGGAGTCCTCGGTGGTGGATCGGTCTGAAGCCTTTAGCGTTAAGTTAGGGGATGTCCTGCTGAACCACTGGATCAGTTGGGCGTGTGAAGGTAACTATTTGGCCATGACCAACTTCGACAACCCAGCCAATGGTGAGTCTTTGTGGTTTACGGCTAAGGATGCGTTTATCCTTTTCTTGTACGCCTACAACGCTTCGCATGGTGTTCGGTTGGAGCAAGTCCCGGATGTGGTAGCTACCTTTGTTCGCAAGCCTGTGATTCCTTCGGTAGCTGAGATGCGGGCACTGGCGCAACCCTCTCGTGTCCCCACTGAATGGATTCATTACCTGCGTGAAGACCAACCGGTAATCGGCGATGTGATCTCCACCGCTGCCTTCTACGAGAAGTGCCAAGAGATTCATAAGGCGTGGAAGCTACACAGCGATTTCATTGCCTTCCGTGAACACATGGTAACTCGTGGACAAGTTGAAAATGTGGCTTATCACCTGTATCAAGACGTGCACTACGACTTGGCCGGTGGTATGGACTACACCGATTGGTTGAAAGCTAAGAACTTGGAATTGGACGGTTTGTCCCGTGAAGAGTTTGATCTACTGGCTAACAACCTGATGGCAACTGCAACGGGGTCGGACCTTAAGGTGTCTGTGGGGTTGAGTGACCTACAAGAGAGTATGGTGCGATTGCTGCGTCAGCTTAGCAGCTATTCAATCCAAGTGGTCACGGAACTCCAAGGTAAAAACATCACGGTGGTCGGTTGTCCAGCCATTCGGGTAGGGGATTACCAAGGACGTGGTGAAGGGGTGACTCGCATTCACCAAAGTAACGTGTACGTTCAGGATCTGTTCGGTAAAGGTTATGACACCGAGTACGTGGATCTCTCGGACGCAACCTTTGAATCGAACACCTCAGCCACCCAGTTCCACAAAGACCAACTTGATCCAACACTGGACATGTCATCTGGGACTGGCTACACCAGCCGTGTGCGCATGACGATTCCGTCTGTCTACGCCACGCTGACGGTGCGTCCGTTGGAGGAGTTGGAAGACGTCTTCCCGGTCCGTACCAGTGATGAATACCGTTATCCGGACACTCCACCAGAAGATCTCGATATTTAACCTCAGGGCCTCTTCGGAGGCCTTTTTTTTTTCAGGGTGGGTTTATGATTGATGCCCTCGATTTTAAAGAGTTGTTGAGCCTGACTCCGCAACAAGCGTTGGTCCGAATCATCACTCACAGTAATCAGGTCTCTATTGCGCCTGATCACATGGAGTTTGGTATACCCCAAGCCTTGGTAGGTCGTGAGACCATGATTAAGGTGACAGGCCGCAAACCCAACGACAGCTTTATGGGTCAGGTCTACAGGGGCTCGGTTGACTTCTATTATAAGCGCATTGACCTTGGCGAGTTGTTTGCCAATACCCAATTGTCCATTCAGATGGACTTGCCTTGTAAGACCTCGGATGTCATTCGGGTGTTGAGTCACCATTACGGCTACGTCTTTGACAGCAGTGATTATGTTAACGAACTGATCACCGCAGAGAACGCCTACGGGTATGTGCTTAAGGCAGCCCCCTATTCACTTCGGTGGTGGGGACAGGTGACGCTGACACTGCTTAAAAAAGAAGCGTTGGATCAAGTGACAGTAGTCAGTGATTTCGGCAGACTGATAGATCCCAGTAAGACGCGTGACTTTGTTCAGCACCGTAAGCATTTTACTGACGGTCGCTTTTACGGAGATCACCTCAAGCGTATCCCGTTGGGTGGTGTTGCAGGCGATTCTATTCTTCATCAAGCCTTGGGGCGTGTCTATTTTGAAGTGGGTGAGACCAATTACAGTTGGGTTCATTCTTCTGTCCCGGCCGAAGCTAACCTTAAAGGTGCGAAAGTGACCTTCAATGGGCGGGCTATCGATCTGGGAGTTACTCCCTACGTTTTCACAGTCAGTCGAGTACTACAGGTTGAATTGGACGAGACCCTCAACACCAAAGTAAGGGGTCCTCTCACACTTAACTACAACGCCCAAGTCACTAGGTTGGTACCTGAATTCCCTGAACAGGGATATCGGTATCCTGCGGAGTTGTGGGCTGGATTGTTGGATGGTACGCCGGAGCTGGAAGGTTTCCAAGCGCTCTATGAAGGTACGGTCTTAACATCGTTGCCAGATCTGACGTTTATGGATCGAATCTTGGGTTTACCTGAGGGTACAACACAATGTAGTCCTACACCTTCTCCAGTGAACCTGTTCAATACTGAGGTGGAGTATTTGGGACGCAACGTTGGTTACCCAGCTAGTCCCGATCCTCGTCTTACACTGATCTGGGTGGTGCGTTTGGACCCACAGTACTGTACGTACTTTGGCGGTCGTTTTCTGATTTACTACAAGAGATAACCACATGAGCCTTTTATCCATCAGTCAAGTATTGCGTTTAGATTCCAAGACGCTGCTGGAGAATCTGTACAGCATGGTGAATGACCATGACTTGGACACTGACCACACTACCTTGAGCTATCAAGCGGATGGGGACTATGTGGTGGTGAACATTCGGGCACGGGCGCTGACTGACCAGATGCAACCCGGTCGGTATATGAACGAAGCTTCGGTTCGCTATCGGCGAGAGAGTCTCCAGACCCTCTTCAACGGACGCCCTGTGTTCTTTTTCCCTTCGGAATGGCCTGTGACTTGGGGTGCCATTAAGACACACTTGTTAGGGACGTATGGGGTCTTGATTGAGAACCAAGACGTATTGGTTCCGGGTAGCTCAACCCAGACACTTTCTGACACACATTCATTCCAAAAGTCGATGTACGCACCTTTCGACTACACCATCGAATTGCAGATTGCCGAACACTCACCTCGTTTCATTCCTAAGGTGCGTGGGGGTGATTCGTTTTATATCCGTATTGTCAGTACCACCGGTTCCGATTTGGCTTTGATTGGTCCTACCAAACAGTTACCGCCAGTCACCAGTCTTGACGCTTAACCATCTGACGGGACTTCGGTCCCGTCTATGCCAAATTACATTTTATGCCCTATTATGTGAGTCTCACCTGATAAGGTTTTATCCCCACATGAAAACGATTACGCGTACTATCATGGGTTCGGCCCTGCAAAGCGCACTGCTGCTGGGTATTCGCCCGCAAATCCTACCTTTCACCACACTCAACGAAAAGTTCGGTGTGTTGGCTGATGCGAAACTGAACGAGGGTGAGGTCCCCCATTTGGGTTATTTCGCCATTGGTAATGGTGGTCATCGTAACCGCGTTGGCGCTGACGGTACTCCCTACAGCACCCCTCATCATCGCGTGTCTTCTCACGCGGCCCTGTACCGCCACTTACCGTTTGTGCTGCGTCCGGTCGACAACGACCTGAGCGTCTCCGAGCGTGCCCAGTACGGTATGCGTGTACTGGAAACCCACAACAACCTGCGTTATTGGGCGTACTACCTCAAACGCATCAACCTTGCCGACGTACTCCCTGTGATTGAACACACGGTGGTGAACGGCGACAATGAAATTTCCTCGCCGTACGAATTCACGATGGCGAACCTCAACCCCACGCCACCGGAAGTGCCGAATGAAGGTGTGATCACCACCTCGGGTAACTACCTCTCGGTGTCTTCGATCCTGAAGCTGCTGTTCACTGCCAAAGACGTGCTTGAGTTGATCGAAGCTTGTCGTATCAAGTACGACAATGAAGCCTACGCCGTGATCTCTGAGATCGGTCTGGTTTCGGGGGTTGATCGACTGGCCACAGTTCAAGGCAGCGGTAACCAATCGTTCAACATGATGGAAGTGGCTTGCGCACAGATCTGTAGCTTCATCACTACCGATCACCGTGTGGCATTCACTAACAGCGGGTTCGAACAGAACATTGAACTCGGTGCGACTGAACCACTGCTGTCCGCGACTGATGTCGTAACGGCTGGGGTGTTGCGGAACTAAGGGGTAGTTATGCTTACCGTCCCACAAGGGGTGGGTAAGTACCGAATCTGTGCCATCGACCCTGGGACTGACACCATGGGGTTGGCGGTACTGGATGTGGACCTGAGAACGTGTGGGTTGGACTTGGTGTCTGCTTACACGTCCTCGGGGTTGCGCATGAGTCGAAAAGCGCCTGACAGTTTCACTATTCACGGTGACCGTTGGGCCAAGCTTTTTATGCATGAACAAAACATCCTCCACTGGCTTCGGACTTATCAACCGCATGCGTTGATCTGCGAGTCACCATTTCTGGGACGTTTCCCACAAGCCTTTGAATCCCTCGTGGAGTGCAAGGCAACGATTCGCAGAGCCCTGACTCAGTACGATGCCTTTATGCCGTTGGAAACCATTGATCCCCCCAGTGCTAAATCGGCCGTGGGTGCTCTGGTTAAAAAGGGTAGTAAAGATAACGTCAAAGAAAGCATCCTCAAACTTACGCACCTGAACAACCTCACAGGTACACCTATGGAGAGTTTTGACGAACACACCATCGACGCCATTGCGGTTGGGTACTATAAGTACACCCTGGTACGTAAGTGGTTGCTAGGAGAAGTTTAATGTCCAAGTTCTTTCTTAACCCTCGCAATCTACTCATGATTGCGATCGTCGCTGTGGTGAGTTGGACGCAGTGGAAGATTTACAGTCAAGAAAAAACCATCAACGAACTAACGTCCTCGCTTGAAGATTCGCAACAGAAGGTTTCAGACCTGACGGCGGATGTGGAAGATCTGCGTACCCAGATGCGTATTGATCGCGAATCGGTCGAGGATTGGTTTAACACCACCACCAAGTTTACTGATGTGCAACTTGGTTACCAGACCGAGGTTGAAAATGTTCTTACAAAGTTTCGGTACGAGTTGGCCGTCAACGCCAAAGATACCAAGCCCCAAAGCCCTTCTCTTAGTATTCGTCCTGATATTGCTCGTTCAGCTATTGACGGGATGTGGAACGCGTATGCCTCCACCCAATCCCTCAACGGACCTCCCGAGCCAAATCCCGCCCGAGTACCAGAAAAAAGCACCGGTTCAACCCCCACCGGACCTCGAAGCGTTCAACCGAGCAACCCCTGAAGAACAGTTGTTGATGGCTTCATTGGCGTACATGATCCAGACTAAAAACCTGGGCCTTTGTTTTGCAACGCAAGAATCTTTCCAGAAATGGTATGAGGAAACGGCCAAGAGGGTCAACTTGCGAGGTAAATAGTCATGAACATTGGTGGGGCGTTGGGGACAGCTGGGAAGCGCCCGTTGGGGGAGTTCGAGTGGGGGGAAACCATCGTTGGTATTTGCAACAGCCACCTGAATGAAAAGAATCAGCTGTTGTTAACCGACTCGGGGAATGACGCATACGCCAAGATTGCAACTTTGAAGGACGCGATCCAGATCAAGTTGCTGTCGATGGAAGTCGGCACCATTCTAGACAGTGGTAACAAGACTAAAGCGACGTATGTACGCGCAGGCTTGGTAATACTGTCTGTGGTTATGGCAATGGTTAGCACCTTTGCTACCTATCATTTCAATCCTGCTGGGGTGGGTGATGAAGAAAAGTCGCAGATGACGCAAGCGCTGATCTCTGCACTCCAGACCTTACTACAGGTACTGACAGGCGTGTAACGGCATACAGGGAGGCTCACGCCTCCCTGTAGGCTTTTATGTCGCTAAAAGGATACTTCCATATCAGGCTTTGGAAGGATGTCTTCATTGGCCGTATAGAACATCACGGTGTCTCCAGCACTTAGGATGGCATGTGTATAGAAGGCAGGTATTCCATTGAAGTAGACTACCGGGATATTTTTATTCAAATGATCGCCGTCTAAGACCACCTCAGCTGTACGATGTTGTACCACCCCGCCTGGTTGTTTAACCGTCAATGCAATGGCAGCAACGTTAATCCCATCCACCGTTTGTCTAGCAGTGGCGGTACCTACATCATTTCCTACGGTTACGTGATCACTACTGAACGCGTAAAACAAATCCCAATACTGATTAGACCGCGCTTCCATGTTCACGATTGCGTTGTAGTTAGGGGCTGGAGTAAAAGTTCGCTTCCACAGACCGTTGACTTTAATCCAGCGTCCGATGATAGGTTTCCATCGACCGCCCACATTAACAATGGGTGTACCCTTACGCCAAGCCGACCCCAACTTGAATCGCATGATTACACCATGACTTTAAGGTTTCTGGGATGCAGACCCAACACCAACTTCTGCTCAACCTTAGCTGCACATTCAGCTTTGGTGATCAGACCGTCACGGTTGGCATCCAATCCTCGATTTTGGATGTAGGCTTTACCCGGCCTCTTCTCGGAGAAGACCACATAGTCTTCCGGCTTACCCACCGCCACAGGCCAAAGTATACGCATGTAGATGTCACTCGTGGTTTTGATCTTACCGGTATACGGTTTGAAGAACTTGTAAACGTACTCGAGCTGTTCTTCGGCAGACATCTTCACGAGCTTCGCAGTAGTCGTTCCTACGTCCTTAGCCGCAGCAGCACCAAACTGAATCAGGCCGTAGTAAGGTGCACCTGCACCGTTCTTGATCGAAGGGCTGAAAGTTTCTCCAGTCTCGAACGCCATGCAGGCCATCAGCTGATCCGGACCTTGGGTGCCCAGTTTGAGCAGTGTCGCGATCTCATTCACACGCTTGACGAAACGATCACTGACCTTAGTTGACCACGCCGTTGCTTTACAGTAAGCAAAGAGTAGCGGGGTCATCCCTTCCGGTACAGTCTTCTTACCGACCACCGACCGTCGCGCGTTGGTGAAAGCACCGTGAGACAAAGGACCCCACAAACCATCAATCTGGCCGGTATAAAACCCCAACGCTTTCATGTTGCGTTGCAGGTCTTTCAAGGTTTCTTTAGTTACAGACATTTGTATTTCCCTCGTTTAAGTATTAACTACCCATTGTCCAGATGTCGGTAGAGGTTGGTCGAACACCCAGTCAATGAACTTTTTTTTTAACCGTAAAAGGATCTCCTCCACAGACTCATAAGATACCGGACATAAAAGCCTAGGGAGGCCGAAGCCCCCCTAGGGATTACAACAACTCGATGTAGTAGTCATTGACCAAAGTCAGACGCATGGTGTCGCGAACAGTTGGAACGTAGTGCATCAAGTAGCTGGGTAGGATGACAAGGTCCCCTGCTTTGGGATAAATCTTAAAATCCCCAAAACAACTGTCCCTTACTTGACGAGGATATCCCCGACATGCATTTCCTCGAGGGTCGTATACCACGATCTCGGACGCGTAATCCTCCGGGTAGAGGATACAGGTGACCGCAGAACTACCATGGTAGTGAGCCCCGAGAGACTTACCTTCCGAAAGCCACCGACCAAAACTCTCTACCCGAACGTCTTGGTAGTCATGGTTGAATTCTTGTTTGAAGAACTCAACGACCAGCGGGGTGATGACGTTGTCCCGTAGCCCTATCACAGCGGGGAATTCTGAGGCTGTGGCTGGATAGGGTTTTTCATCCCCTTCAGGCGTTAGGTGATGCAGCGCCAATACTTCACTGGCTACAGCTTCAAGATCACACCGGTCCTTGAGATTGACTCGACCGATGCGCGTACGCCACGGTTCAATTAACTCCATTGACACGCTCCAATCCTTCTGCGGTGCATTCGAGGTAGAAGTACTCGGCCGACTTAGGTGCCCAACCCGACTCAATCCAATTGGGTATCTTCGCCAGCTCCGACAAAATAGCCTCGTATGTTTCTGGGTCCTCACTGTACACGGTGAAGAAGTCATCGTGACCCAAGAACAGATCGGGATCATCCAACGACTCTCTTAACGGTATCTGATACTCCTTCTCCAACAGGGTGGCGTAGATAATGGCTACGGCGTAGCTCTTAGCTGGATACACCAGAGGAAATTCAGCCCGTCTGAAATAATCCAAGGCGTTCTGAACCAATTCAGGCTTTTCGACCCATTCCATGTTTTCGAAATCGTCAGCATGTTCTCGTACCAACTCATGGTAGAGCTTTTGATACAGTTTGTACTCATGAGTCATGATGACGTCCTCGTTGCTCCACAGGAAGTTGTTCCAACGCCTGACCACAGTAAGCCAAGTCTTTACCAAAGGTGCGAATCAAATCCGTTCGGTTTTTAAGGCCTAAGGGACAGTGATCGATCTTCAGATAACGCATGGTGGTGTGGAGGTCACCGTGTGTACAAGTGTTGACGTGACAACAGTCTGCACAAGTGGGGTGGCTGGTGAAGGTCACCAGGTTGGTGTGGTATTGCTCCTCTTTAAACCCCATCACCGTTTCAGTTGACCATGGCTTAGGGATTTCGAAGAACTGGTCGAAGATTGGAAACTTCTCCATCACCACAGGGATGTAGTATAGCTTACCGTCCCGGTACCCTAACTCAATACCGTCGAATGGATCGTGTAGTAGTTGACCCGAAAAGCTTTCATCGTTGTCGGCGATGATCTGGGTGAACTTATACAGATCACGTTTGAACTGCTCTTGACGCAACAGGTTTTCAAAGCCACCCCGTGAGTGAGCAAAACTGTATTCGACTGTAGTGCGAGGTCCTAGACTGATGCCCATGGCGGTGCGATGATAGTCAGCATCAAACTGCTCGACGTTGTCTTTGAACATGTTTATGGTCAGATACGAGGCGTAGAGGTCTGTTTCTTTCAAGTACCCTTTCAATAGCGCAAGGCGTTCTTGAAGCTTCTGGATGTACTTAACGTTTTTGGTGTTTTTAACCGTGACCGGCGTAATCACACGAAGACGCTTTCCACCCATTACAGCATCAATCGCTCCAGCCAACTCTTTCAACCCGCGGTCACTGAGCAAGCTAAGAGAAATTACCATGGAGCCGAAGTGTTCAGCCAACCTTTTCACCAAAGGACTTTGGAGTAAAGCCAATCCATTACTGGAGGAGGCGATGTCAGTAGGTCCTAAGGTAAATTCAAAAGGACGAAACCCTAGGGCTTTAAGGTTACCCACCATCTCCAACAACTGTTCAGCATCAGGGTGTACAGACCCTTGAGGCTCGAAGGTTTTGTCCACGGCACAGTCCGAACAGTTGTAACCACAGCCTTCTAACACCTCTAAAGAGAGGTTAAAATCACAGAGTCTTTCCATGCTACAGTCCTACCATGCAGTCTTTGATACTGAGGCGCTCCATAAGGCTCGTGATGCCCTTTTCGACGCAACTGCTAAGATGTATACACTCCATGCACGGCGTGCCTTCTAGGTGCTCTAGAGACGCTTGTTGAGCCTGTGTACGGATTGTAAGAAGATGCTCCATTGTCCAAGGACGAGGGATCTCAAAAAACGGATCGATGAAGGCACAGTCATCTTTCAAGAAGGGTACCCAATAAAGCTTACCGTCGGTGTAGAGCAGGTTGAGCATTGTCCCGGTGTGGTAACAAAGATCGGGATTCTGGCGCCGTTCGTCTTCACCTTCAAGTTCTTTGTAGAAATCTGAGATCATGTACGACATCCGTCGCATAGTCTGACCGAGTAGTAGGTCTTTGACTTCTTTACGCCCATAGGGGATGTTTAGGATATCGTCTTTATCCACCGGAAACTCAACATCCAAACCTTTGAGTAAGTTTTCTTGATGGTGCTCGTTCATGGTCTCTGTGGTACAGTTAACCACAAAGCCCGCCTCGTTCAAATACGCCGACTTAAACGCCGCTTGTGCGTGGCGCATGCGGTGCACGATACCTTCAGAGAACTTAGGGTTACGGAAGGAATCAGGAGCAGCTGGAATCAGAAAACGAATACGTTGTCCGGGTGCGGCGGCATCAACTTCAGCACACATCTCGTCATACAGCTCCAGACGTTTTTCGAGCATCGCCATCTGGAGTGTGAATTGGTTGAACAGGTGAATGATGTCGCGCACTACCGGGTCGCGTAGAACTTGATAACCGTTAGTAGCTGACATGGTATCAGTTGCCCCCAAACCCAGATCGAAGGCGACGTAGCCCGCGTCAATAAGTTCTTTAAGGAGCGCAAGTATCTCCGGCATATCTGCTAAGTTACCACCGATCTCACGGTTGACCATACAGCCACCGCAGTGGTGATTACACCCCTCGTAAAGATCTAGGGTAATTTCCAAACGTTGACGATGAGGAACTATCATGACTCAGCCCACTTAACAATAAGGTTGTGAAACCCGTTACAGGATTCGTTCAAATCCACGACAGGACGCAGGTGTTCAGACAGACACCCACCAAAGAACTTACAGCTACCGCACACGGGGTTGTGACTAACACGTTGACGTTCTTTCTGACACCACTTGCGGTAACCCGCTACCCCCTCAACCGGTAAAAAGAACTCACGGTCTTGGTCATCGAATTCCAGTACGGCTAACTCGCCTTTGGGGGTAACGTAGAGGTGGTCGTCACTGAAGGCATTGCGGGTGCCTTCTAAAACGTCATTTAACAACGATTCGTTCTCAACCTCAAAGCTGCGATCCGGATGGGTCATGACTGCGTAAACGAAGTCTTCAAACTCGGTAAAGGACACTGCGTCTTGGTTGGCTTGGTTCGTGCTATACGGTTTGAACTCCACTCCGTACATTTGTCCCAAGAGGTTAAAGGTCCACACACATTCATCCACACTTACCGTGTCCAAGAACTCACGCCCCACTAGGGTCAAGACCCGATACTCACGGGGTAGGGTGAGCATGTTCTCTAACACTTTCTGGGATTTCTCCCGAGCCTCGAAGTCATACGAGACCGACAAGGTGATGTCAGGGTCAAGAGCTGTGTCGTTAACCAGAGACAGGTTGGTGTTCAGGTTAATGTCAGTACAACCAGAGTCACGCAACAGCGCAAGCAATCCATCACGATACTCTTGAGGAAGCAGAAGAACTTCACCCCCGTAGATGTCAACGTGTTCGATGGTGTAGTGCTTAGAGACCTCCGCCAAGATCTCCTGTACTCGTTCCAAGGGTAGGAGAGTGGTGTCGCTGAGTTGCTGTTCGGTTAAGTAGCAGAAGCTACAGCGAAAGTTACAGAAGTACCACGGGTTCAGAGAAATGGTGATCGGAGGTAGAGACATCGTACTATCCTTTAAAAATCAATTCCACGCTTTCATCTTCATACGGAGTCGGTTCGAGAATACCTTCTAACCCATTCATGCGGATGATCGCAGGTGCAATACTTTTCATGGTTCGGCAGTGGTGTTCCACCAACCCTAGTCGCTTAGTGTCGGAAATGGTTTTCTTACAGCCATTACACAACTCAAACATTGGGCAGACGTAACAGGACTGCTTTAAGCTATCGAGTTCAAACTGTTGTAGAGGGGTGAAGAACTCACCGGCCATCTCACGTTTGAAGTCAATCGGGTTTTCTTGATCGTCGCCAAAGTGACCACAGCTGTAGTAACCACCGCCGGGTTGTAAGGTACGAATCCCGGAGTCACAATCGCGTGATGTTGGGCAGGTTGTAGCGTGACCTTGTAGTTTCTTGGCCACTTGTTTAGTGTTGTATTCCCACTTCATCAAACCTGCGTTGTAGATCTCGACGTAATGGCGATACATCTCACCACGGGTGTAGAGTTTACCTTCGTTACCCATGGTGATTCCACCAACCACCACTTCTTTACCTGAGGCCGTGGCGTGGTTCAGTTTACACTCAACCCCCAACCGCTGAGCCAACCGCACGGTGTCTAACACGGTATGGGCATTGGAGTGGTCAATCACTGCAATAAAGTCAGGACGATAACCTACGTGTTCAAGCATAGCGTCACTGCACGCAATGAAGTCGGCTTCGGTAAACACCGTACCGTCACCTTTACGCCGTCCGTCACCATACTGAAATGAGGTGGTGACGCCGACACGCGGATGCTTAAACAACGGGGCCCAAAGTTGCGGCTTTTTGTAGAAGGGCCACAGGTTGGTGGTAAAGCTAATGGTTGCCTCAGAACCCAACTCATCCAACAGCGCGATCATCGCCCAGTAGTAATCAGGTGGCATCATCAGCGGATCACCACCATTGAGGATGATGGTCTGGGTGTCAGGGAAGCGTTGAATAAACTGCCGGATCTCATCTAACTGTACGCGGTCTTTGGGGTTTTCGGACAGGTACGTGCTGGAGCAAAAGGTGCACTTGAAGTTGCACAAAACAGAAGGTTTCAACACCAAATCCAATTTAATTCTCCTCAACTTTCAATAAGTCTTCAACGGGTCTACCTAAGGTAACCAAGAACCTACTCCAAAGGTTTATTATACCATCGCTAACAGGCGTAATAATTGACCGCCAGGGTTTTACCCCCGGCGACCAGTGTTACAGGATTTGATCAAACATGGCCTTTATTTGACATGTCCCCGCAGAGCCCTCAACGAAGCTGTGGTGCAAGAAGCACCGTAATCCGCACCGTTGATAGTACTCGCACGAGAAGCACCCGTAGTGGTCCAGGAAACGCTCCTCAGCCGCATTCTTAGCCAACAGACCTGCCTGTTCATCCAAGACTGCATCTTTACCGGCTTCTGACCAGCAAGTTGTAACCGCACCGTCCTTGTTGATGATCTTAGTCGATCGACAAGTGGTGATGTTTTCCTGGTTCTCTTTCCAGCTGATCAGTGGGTAGGAGTTGGGGTGGTGCTCGTTCAAGTACAGGTACAGCTTCCCGATCAGGTCCTCTGACGGCTGAAGCCGTTCGTAGTTGGCGCTCGGGATGTAGTGATCGAAGTACACCGAGAAGTTGTCACAGAGCCATGTCAAGGGTGTGGTTTCTTTACCCGCCAAGATGGTCTCGATGTTCTGCTTGGTGATTACCACGTTCACTGTATCGACGTACTCACGCACCGTACTCAGGTTCTGCATGAACAAAGGATACGAGTCACGGTCGAAACGACCAGCGGGGTCATAAGACGTAGCGATCTTCACCTTACCATGAACTTTCAAGTTTTCGACCAACTTCACCACTCGATCCACATTGTGATAGACCAAGTTCGTCCCCAAGACTACCGTTGCATCATCGTAGTGTTCGAGAATGCGCCGGCCGATGCCGTAGTAATCGTCGAAGTAGTCGTCAGGGAATTCATCGAGGAACAACTCACCGCCGGTGATGTTTATCACATACGGGTGTCGAGGGTCGGTGCTCTCAAACAGAGCGTTCACTTTATCCCACATGGCATCTGTACTCATTCCCACTTTGGAGTCGTGGTCTTGATGACAGAAGCTACAGCGCAGGTTGCAATACTCAAACAGAATCAGGTGGGCTTCTTTCAAGTCACCTTTTTTGTCGGCCAATAGGTCAACCAACGGAATCAGTCCAGCCATTTCGCACCTATCCCTGCTCGGGTCAAAGTTCCCAACGGCGCATTGATTACAAAGCGCAGAAGGTTATCGTCGTATTTACCGATGTCGCGCTGCGAGACGCGCACCATTTTAGGACCGTGGTCAAAGAAGCGATGTAGCAACTTGAACAGATCTTGGTAATCGCTGACGATAAACCCAGACTTGTAGACTTCGTGGATGCTCTCCATGTAAGCCACAATACTCAAGTCGTTGTTATGCCGTAGCAAGAACAACATCTCTTCGATCATCTCAGCCAACCAGTCAATGGGATACCGGTCGTTGATATTAGACAGCATCACAAAGTCTGCATTGTTTAGGTACTTAAAGTTGTAGCACCCTTGGAACACGGTTTCTTCGTTAAGCAGTGTGTCTAAGTCCGCACCAATTAATGCCCACTGCGCAGGGTTGCCCATGAAGGTTGACAGATACCCCATGGTGTCTGGTACGTTGGTGAGCAACACCCGATCAATCAGGTAACGTAAACGCAAACCTTCATCTTTAAGCGGGTTGCCTAAACGCAAACCCAAAATATCCCACTCCAACGAACGCACCACAGCAGGTTTACTTAACCATTGAACTAAGGTTTCAGTGACCCAGTCGGTGGGGGCTTGAGCAAAGGCGGCTTCAACCTTAGGACCTGTAATTGTCACTGGGTTGATCTCGGTTTGACGCTCACGCATGGTGGTGGTGGTACGGCAGTTGAGAATGCTTTTCTTACACAGGAACAGGTAGCGAAAGGTCTCGTAGTCGACAGATGGCATATAAGCGAAGACCAAAGCGGCCCACAGCCGGATGTAGGTCGCCTCGTCTGCGTACAGATACACAGGTTCTAGTTCTGCCAGCTGTTGCAGAAGGTCTTCAAAGCCTGGTTGCCCCAGTTCCTCCAAAGACCCTGCAACCACAGCGGGTTCTACGACACTTTCTTGACCTTCGAGTTTCAGAAAAGGCATCCCCATCTGCTCAGAAATCACTGCACGGTTTTGTTCATCGTCGATCTCACGATCCACTTCGACGTACAGACTATTGAACAGATGGAACATGTCGCTATCCTTACACTAGCTCAGGGAGGAGGTTATCGTGCGCTTGAACCACAGTCTTGAAGTCCTCATGGAACTCAGGCGAGACTAGCGTTGCAGCGCTTACGAACAACACGTTGTCAGGCGATTCGAAGTAGTGGTAGAGGTTCTTGCCAGCAAAGACACGCTCCTCAAACCAGTGCTTGCTGTAGCGCAGTTCACGCTCTTGAGCAAAGTACAACGCCATACCTGGATGGTTCAGGCAATGCACCCAATTGATTCCAGTGGTGGTCTCGTCCACCGTCGGCCACTGCTCGGCATTGATTTCCAACGAATCACCTGCCACGCAATGGGCAGCAAACAACGGACAGCAATCCAAACGCTCAGACCACAGATCCAATAGCGCCCCGTGTTTTTCTTCAAACATAGTCGGATCAAACGGTACCGAGCCGATCAGCCCATTGCGGATCAACAACATGTTGACGATCACACCCACCAAGGCTTCATGATAGAGCATCACTGGCAGCTCGAGATAAGCTGCAATCAACTCCATCGTGTCCTCTTCACTCTCGATCAACAGGTCTACGTCAATCTTAAGGTTGCTGAGCCACGTCAGAAAGGCTTTACCTTTGAACTTGCTTTTGCTGTACTCAATGTTAAAGTGCACGTCTTCGGTGAACTTGCGCTTGAGTTCCAACACGGGGATCGGTGCTGGAGTGGTAATGACTTGTTGCATAAAGGGGAACTCCTATTAACGACGCCCGCGATTACTGTGACACTGGCTGTGGCAGTTGCTGTGACAGAACGTTTTGGTGATGCGCAGGGTCGAGTTACTGAGGTTGACGATGTGGTTGTACACCCGTTCACAGTAGTTGATCATCTCCGACCGTGTAGCGTTCTCTCCTGCAACAATTGCTGTCCACTGGCGAGTGTCAATCCCGTTTAGATAAGGATCAACGTAATCACCTACCGACCATGCACCACCACCGTTGCTGTTGGCCACAGCGGCTTGGTTACGGGTTAGGGCCACGCTGGATGACAGACGCGTGATACCAGTTACGTTCTGCCGTACTGACAACGACCCTTGGGTGTTGTAATAAGACAGGAACTGAATCGAGCGTACCCGTGCCCAGTTACGGACGTAGTTTGCGATGTTAGCTACGACAGGTTCTGCTCTAACCGGACCTGCGGGAAGCCAGTTAGCATCGAAGGCCCCTACCTGAATACCTGTATTGCCACCATAGTTCGGGTCAGCAAAGTCACTGGGGTAGCTATTGCTACCGTACGAGATGCGTCCTTCCAAACGGTCTCGAAGGTAGGAGTTAATGATGTTTGCAACATCCTGACGAGTAATAGCAGCCATTTCATTTACGCCTTGAAAATGAGGTTGGGGTCATACGGGTTAGGTCGACCGCTTAGATAGCGTAGCGTGTTCTTCAGGCCCGCGCAGCGGTAGCCTTGCCATGACAACCGGTGACAATCGCCACCACAGAGGTCAAACACGTCGCAGCGAATACAGGTCTCGGAGAAATCAAGCTCACGCACGATCTCTTCAATCCGCCCTGTGGACGCAAGGTACTCTTGCGGAGATTGTTGAATGTTGCCGTGGTTGTGTTCACTGGCCGCATTGGGACAACCGCCTAAGGTGCCGTTGGAATTGATGGTCGTAAGGTTCTGTTCGCAGTTGCGGCAGTTGGTGTCGACCGCCACCATGTTGTACCGGATCTTCTCAATGAGAATGTCCAGGGTTTTGATACGCACAGGATACTGACCTGTTTGATAGTGCTTCAGCAACTCCAAGTACCAGTTGTCTTGGGCTTCGTTGTCTGGGAATACGTGTTCGTTTCGTAGCGCATTGCCGCCCACTGTCAAACGTTCAAGCGACACATCACGAACGGGTAAGCACGACATTTGGGTAAGGAACCAGACGGGCGATTGTTCAACCAACTGGCGAGACACTGACACCTTAAGCCCTAACTTCACCCCCGCTTGCGATAATAACGAAACGTTGTGGTGCCACAACAATTTCTGCCGATCGGTTTCCCACCGAATCCACGGGTCCCAACTGGTTCCGATAGAACCACCCAACTGATTCTGGATGAAGCTTAAGAGCTGAGGTTTGATGGTGAAGGTCAGATTGCTATTGGCTGACATTGACACCGAGTCGTCTCCTGCAAAGTGCGCAGCAAAGCGCTCTAACAGCTCGACAGGCACGAGGAAAGGTTCACCCCCGTGCAACTCTAGGTGTGTGTGCGTACCCGGCTCAAACGTCGCCCTAAGGCCTTCGATCCATTGTGCAGTGGCGTCCGGATCAAAACGTGTGTCATCCCCATTGCGACCGCTGGTAAAGCAATGACTACAGTTGAGGTTACACGAACCGGTTGTCTTCACATAGATCGTTTTGACCGTCATAGCTTGTCCACCATCCACTTCTCAAGGCCTAGGCTAATCATGATTGACGCTTTGTTGTTCACTGCGTAGTGCGGTGTGTTAGCCGGGATAAACAGACTGTCACCTGCTTTGAGGTCGTAGACGGTGGTTTCTACAACCATCCCTTTCTCCCCTTCTACCACATAGATCAAGACGTCGTCCGGATCGGTGTGTGGCTTGAACGTGTACCCACCCGCTGGTGCCATAAAGACATGAGCGGACACCCGACCGTGGTGTTTGTATACATTGGCTTGTAATCTACACCAGTCCCAAACGTCCCGGTCAAAGGTTTCAAAACCCTCAAGCTTGATGGTCGTGTGTTGTCCCATCAATGACGTCGAGTTCTCAAACGCTTGGATTACGTTAGGCTCAGCGATTACATGGACCAGGCGTTGTTCCCGGGCGTAATCAGAACTGACACACAGATCAAAATACTGATTAGCCTTTGCACAAATGTCTCTTTGGCTCAGCATGGAGGATACTCACTTCAGGGGTTAAGGGCATTGATCTCCGATTTCAACTCGTCGATCTCAGCACGCATGTCGGCAATCACTTTCTCGGCGTAGCTAAGCTTTACCACCGATTCACGCCGAATGGGTACGAGTGTCCCTTCAGGCTGTTCTTGGAGCGGACGTTCTTTGACGCCGAATTTGCAACCACGCAGACCACCCAGCAACACGATTTGGAAATCGTTACGGGCGGCTTCGCCACACCAGATTTCAGTGTTCTCAGTACCGAACTCGTCGCGTACTTTGCGGTAGTAGAAGTCTACGGTATAGCGACCGCTCAGTACATTCACTACTGGTGGGCGGCCTTCACGCCCAATGCGCAAGTAAGCCACAGGACGTTCTGCCAAGAAACCGTAGGGTCCGCCGCCAATCAGCAGGAACAACAGGTCTTCGTCGGTGGTCTTGTTGCCTTCATACTCGCTGCTGAAGTTAGCAGGAATCGTGACCAGACGCGACCAACCCCCTTTACTCAAAGGGATCACCATGTAGGGGTGACTGGCTTCACGGATGCGTGTTTTGACTTCAGTCAATACGTCGTCCAGTGTTCGGCCACCCAAACGGTCAGCGTCCAATACACGACCAGTAGGGTCACGCAATGCAGCCAACAGTTCGTCAGCAGGTACGCCACCCAGACCCAACGCATTTATGGCGGTGGTATTCTCGGCAAGGTACTGAATCAGTTCTTCAAAGGTTCGGCCTTCTAGGCGCTTAGAGTCTTCTGCGGTGTCCAATACACCAAGCTTCTCAGCCAAGGCTTTATTAACATCATTACTCATTACATTCACCTTAACAGTTATTTTTCAGATTTGAGAGCTTTGTTTTGAGACCGGACAGTTCTTGACGCAGTGCCTCTACCATCGGCTGAAAGGTAGATTCCAACAAAGCGGTTTCATAAGAAAGGTCGATCAAGTTCTCACTAGGGACCTTATCTACTGTTTGTTGTGCGGCACCGTAGGTGTGAGCGCGGGTGGAGTTGGCACAGGTGATTAACAGTTCGCCGCGGCTGTCTGCCTCGTACCACACTTCGGTATAAAGGGTATCGCCTTCCATTTGATTGAATGTGACGAAACGACCTTCATATTGCCCGCTCAATACCAAGACTTCAGACTGACGCCCTTCAACACCTATGCGCATGATCGCCACAGGACGCTCAATGGAAGCGTCGTTTATGCCGCCACCAAATAGACCGAAAACAAAGTCTTCCCGATCCGGTACCACTTCAACAGAAACCAGATGGGTCCAACGCCCACCAGCAGGATCAAGTCGGGCGCCTTGGAAGGTTCGGGTGTTAACCAAGGTGGTGAGGGTTGTTTCCAAACCTTCTGCACTCAAGCCTGCAAAAGTAGCGGCATCTGGGGTGTGGATGAAGGGTCTTTCACGCATGGCATAAAAGTCTTCGAGACGGTACCCGACCAGTCGATCGGTGTTCTTGGTCACCATAAACGATTCGAGGATCTCAACCAGCTGGTCGAAAGTCAAACCGTTAAAGTGACGGGCATCGTTTGCTGTCCCTTTGCGGTCCAACAATCCAGCCAATTGTTCAGGGGTGATATTCTCAGACATAGCAACGGTCTCAGGTTACAGACAAAATAAGAAAGAAGCAAGTATGGGCTATTAACCCATACCTGTTTCTTCAAAGGAGCAATCAGGTCCACTGTGCCGGCCAAACTTGGCGCCAAGCACCACCACCCCAAATGTAAACACCCGATCCGTTCCAATGGACACTGCAATCAACGCCTGCAGTGTTCTTCGGTGCGTAACGAACGTCGTGATCACCGGAGTTGACGTGATCGAACATACCTCCAGCAGTTAACAACGAACCGGCACTGTTGAGTGAACGACTCGCTGTGATGCTATTGGGGATGTTGGACAGACCCACTTGTGCTTTGGTTACACCGTGTGGGTTATCGCTGCGGTTGATGTGTGCGTTCAAAGGCACGACTGCCAAATTGTTGATAGCCTGACCTGTACGCAACGGTGTCATATATGTACCGTTATCGGCCGCACCTTCTGCCAACGCTTGAGTGGCCACACTGTAGTTCTGCACATTACCCAAGCCTACCTGTGCTTTAGTCACCCCGTGAGGGTTGTCTGCTCGCGCAATGTGGGCATTAAGTGGCGTCAGTGCTTGCGTGAAGATCGCTTGCGAGCTGCGCAGTGGCGTCATGAAACGGTTGTTAACCGTACCGGTACGAGCCTCTGCCTCAGTTGCTGTTGCGAAATTATCCACGCTATCAAGCCCTACCTGGGCTTTGGTTACACCGTGCGGATTATCCACCCGAGCGGTGTGGGCATTGAGCGGCACCAACGCTTGTGTGCTGATCGCTTGTGCGGTCTTCAATGCCGTCATGTACAGCGAATCACTGGTGCCCGCACGGGCCTGCGCTTCGCTAGCCACGCCATAGTTCAGAACACTTCCCAATCCGACTTGTGCTTTGGTTACACCATGTGGGTTATCCACCCGAGCAGTGTGAGCATTAAGTGGTTTGAGGGCATGTTCATCGATCGCTTGTTTGACCAGAATCGGTGTCGTGTACAACGAAGGCGACGTACCGGCGATCATGTCGGCCTGAGATGCTACGTTGTAGTTGGCCACCAATCCCAAACCAACCTGCGCTTTAGTTACCGCGTGCGGGTTATCCGTACGGGCAATGTGAGCGTTCAACGGTTTGATGGCGTGTTCGTTGATAGCATCACGAACACGGATTGGTGTGGTGTACAGCGCATTGCTGGTCGCTGCAACCATGTCGGCAGTTTGAGCCACCCCGTAGTTCAAGACATTACCCAAACCAACCTGCGCTTTAGTTACCGCGTGTGGATTGGATTGGTCGCGAACGTGGGTGTTGAGATTGGCATTGGTTTCAACAATGCTGTCTCGCAACAGACTGTCTTCATATCGCACCCACTGACGAATCTCTTCGTGAGTGGCTTCGTCACCAATCAGAATGGCTGCCCGCAAAGCTTCGAGGGCTTCTACGACGTACTCGAAACCATAAAGGTCACCGATATCGTGAAGGTGTGGTGCAGGTGGATAAGCACTGGGTCGGGCAATGATGTCACCCCAACTGACAGTACGTTCATCCAGATCTTCGTCTTCGATTGCTTGGCGTAGCGCGTCAACCGAAACACTGAAATCACCCCCTACCGTTTGGTATTCGAGGATAATCTTACCCATGACGTTCTGATCTTTGATCACAACCGCCATACAAACCTCACGGTTCAAACTGGCGGTGGCGTCAGCGTGAAGCTGTGCTGCAATGTAGTGCTCATTAGGCACCAGTGGATCAACACGGTCCTCGACCCGCACCACTAACGACTCACTGTAGAAGGCGCTGTAGTTAGGAACGATGGCTCGGTTGATACCGACACCCAAGTCGTGTACCTCCCCTACAATTTTGTTGTTGGGGTTGACGGCCGTTGGGTCAATGGGGTACTTAAGAATAAGGCCCCGCGTCAATGTTGAGGACATACGGTTTTACTCCGAGTTAGGGTGAGGTGGGTGAGACCCCACCCTTAAAGGTTGATCATTAACGTGCTTAACCGATTGACTCAAGGGCTTCGCTACGCATCTCAGCTGCGAAGGCATCAAGCCGCGCTTCCAACATGACGTTGTCGATCAGGTAGACTTTTGTTGGAGTAATAACCGGTTCGTCGGCAGTTTCCAAATCAAATTCGGCCCAATTGGGCTCGCCTTCAAAGACCTCACCTGAGAACACGATGCCCGTATTACCCACCGCACTGACCACTTGGCAGTGAATGTCGCCACGCGATTGTGCACCGCTTTCAACCCACAGTTCTTTGCGTTCCCCGACCGCTTTGATGCGGAAGAAGTGACCGGTATCTTCACCACGGATGATGACATGGTCGGCGTCTAGGTAAGCGCCGTTGGCACCATCGGCATCTACCAGCTTAACCAACGAAGTGCTGCTACGAGCGTCGTCCTGTTCGTGTAGCGTCACGATGGCCTCAAAACGCGGCTCATCAGTACTGAACAAACGAGTCCAAGCACGGTCGGTAGCGACCACTGATTCGTGACCTGCAAACACAGCAGTTTGTGGGCTGGTTACCCGAGCCAAGATTTCGCTGTTGATGGTTGCAAGGGTCTTCCCTTCCAGATGAGTTGCACGTGGAGCAATCTGCTGGGTGAAGTAGTTTTCCAATTCAGGAACCGTGTAGCCACCAAAACGCAAGGTGTCTTCGGCCTGACCACCAGACACCGACGCCATGATTTGCTCGTAGGTGTACCCGTTAAGCTTAGCCGAGTCAACGGCTTTACTACCGTTGGTCATATAACCCAACAGTCGGGTTGCCAGGTCTTCAGTCGTCACCGCACCCAATTGAGCGGCAGTTACGCCGTGTGGGTTGTCCTTACGATCACTGTGTTCTTTAACCAACGCACGAGCAGCACCTTGAGAAACCAATAGCGTGGTGTAAGGCGTCATGAACAACGTCTCAGAAGTACCCTCCATTGCTTCGACTTGACTGGCCGTTGCGAAGTTGTCAACGCTACCCAAACCAACCTGTGCTTTCGTGACCTGATGAGGGTTGTCTTGACGACCCACGTGACTACCTACCGAATCTCCTACAATGTTCTCAAGCATGGCTTGAGTGGTTGCGGGAGTCATGAATCGGTTAGTAGCAGTACCGGCCACTGCTTCGGCGCGGGTGGCGGTGGGGTAGTTATCGACATTACCCAACCCCACGTGCGCTTTGGTAGTACCGTGTGGGTTGTTACCATCGTTGGTGTGATCGCGATACGTGGACAGTGCGATTTCTTCAATAGCAGCCCGCACGCCTTTCGGAGTGGTATACAGGTTATCCGCCGTACCAACAACCATTTCCGTATCGGTTGCAATGCCGTAGTTCAGAACGTTACCCAGTCCTACTTGACCTTTAGTCACTCGGTGTGGGTTGTCCAGATTGGAGATGTGGTTGTTCATCCCCTCACCCACGTACTGACTGACCATCTGGTAAGTCGTCAATGGGGTCATATAGCGGTCGTTGCGACTACCGGCAATGGCTTCTGCTTGATTGGCTAGAGGTAGGTTTTCAACCAGATTCAGACCAACCTGTGCTTTAGTTACACCGTGCGGATTATCCTTACGGTTGGTGTGGGCGGTAATGACAGGAAACACGTTGGCATCAAGTGTTGCCTTCACGGCGACAGGCGTTACGTACAGGGTGTTGGACGTTCCTGCGATGGTTTGTTCAGCAGTGGCTACGCCATAGTTCTGCACATTGCCCAGACCCACTTGCGTCTTCGTCACCCCGTGAGGGTTATCGTTACGCAGTGTGTGAGTTTCAAACAGTGGGTTGACGTAGTTCTCAACGAAGTTACGCACCCGAACCGGGGTCATATACAGCTCATTGCTCAAACCGGCGGTGGCTTCAGCAATGTTGGCCATTGGATAGTTTTCAACCAACCCCAGGCCGACTTGTAGCTTGGTGACGCGGTGTGGGTTGTTGGTGTCACCCACGTGAGAAGTACCGTTGGCATCGTTAGCCGCGTTAATCGCAGCGGTGATACCTTCGAGTTTTTCAACGACTTCTTTGGCGCCAGTGAGGTCATCCAGATCCCATTCATGGTCAATGACCGGGAATTGGAACGGAAGGTCCACTACCTGCTCCCACGTAGTGATGCGTGGGTTCATCAAGCGGTTAGCCATCAGTTCGAGGACAGTGCCCTCATCATACACCCAGTCCCCACCGATGGTCTGGTAGCGGAGTTCGACTACACCCGTTAGGCTGCGGTCGATAAAAGTGATAGAGCCATAAACAGGACGACCCACACCGTGGGAGGCTGCATGGAACCAGTGCGTGAGGTGGTAATCCACCCCTTCCACCAAATCGCGACCCAGGCCGAGATGACGGATACGCAAGTTGTTGCGAAAGAACGGTGCAAATTTGGGAACGATGAAATTGAATTCACGATCCGTTACCCCAGACAGCACATGCCGTTCATTAGGGATCACGTTGGAAGTCAACGAGCCCGTCGGGTCGAATGGATAAACGTAGGTCTGCGACATTCCGCGCTCTCCAGAATTTAAACGAATGGTATAGTTGCTCCCTAAACAGAGAGTAAATTATTACACACCATATCATTGGCAAGCCCCCCTCAAGTCCGGGCAGGCACAGGTTTTCGAAAGAGGAACCACTATGTACACCCTAGTAAAAGTAATTGCCAAAACACGTGGTCGGACGGGGAGTTGGTTTGAGTCGTCTGAAACAGATGTACCTGTACGACAAATCGCCTCACTCTACACCAAATGCTATCTGGTGTTGACAAACCCCTACTACGAGGGGGAATTGACACTGGATTGTGATGATGTAGCTGAGCGTTTTGCTCAACAGAGCAACACCACTACCAACACTCAGTGGTTGGCAGGGCTCGGTCAGGCCTCACTCCCAGTGACTGAGAAATCACTGAAACTTAACGTGGAGTACGTCAAATATAAGGACGCCATCCAAGCTGGTTGGAAAATGGACCTGTGTCATCGAACCGCTCACCCTAGCGTCCAAATGCCTAAGTCTGAAAAAGACGACGTTCGCATGTATAAGGAAGGGGTGACTGCCCAACGGTTCTTGGACCATTGTTTGGTCACTGTGAACAACCTAGTCCACTTAGCCATGCGTGGGGTGGATGAAGAGGTTCAAGTAATCGATGCGGGTATTAGCAATCGACTGTACAACGACAACCACCTCGGCATTCTGAGCTTTGAGAAAGTCGGGAAACTCAAAGTAGTGTCCATCACCGAAGACATGATTGCTGGGATGTCAGGTCAATCCAATCTCAGCGACCTTTGCGTCATCAAAGTGCCGAGCGAGTACAACGTGGAACAAATGTTTCCGATGATCTCGGTTGGTGGGTTTTTGCATTCACTAGGGTCGATCTTTAGCTACTTGGGCAACAACTGCTTCAAGGTTGATCTGGGTAACTTCGGATGGGAGTCCCGGTACTTCGAGTTGCTCAAACGCTTGGACCTTAGTACACTTCACGCACACATGACGCGTAAGAACGGTACCTACGTTCAGGTGGCCAATGAAGAGTTGTTCAGTGACGACGTCCTTAAGGCGCTGTTGACTCTTTCGAACTCCTTTATTGTCTTGGTTGACAACCCAGACGTAATGGTCAGTCAGCGGCCTGTGGAACGTACTCGTACACCCGGTGTTTATCTGACGCAATCCCCAGCAGGTTTACCTGTGCTGTATAAAAAGGGGATGTTGTACGACACGTGGGAAATCACTGAGATGGATCGGTGTGTGATTAAAGGTAAGGAGAACCTACGACCAACCTACAATCACGAGACCACGTCACTGTTCACAGAAAACTCGTTTGATGACACCCAGTACAGTTCGGAACCTGATCGCTATTCGATGGCGTTTCAATGGTTGATTGGCGCTGCGGTTTTCGATTGACGGCATACAGGACAGGGGAGTCCCCTGTCCTGTTTTATGCCCGTTACGGATTGTAAGGTCCTATAACGTCCTTAACCACGTAGGTGTAATCACGCAAATCACCGGGGTTGTACCACGGGTCAGCTTGAGGAACACCCAGCGCGTTACTGAAGAGATTGACTCTAACTGTACCGTTTGAACTTTTGATCGAAACCCGGCGATAGTAAGATTCTTTACGACCACCACTGTTATCCTCGAAAACAGCTAATGCTGCGATGACATCGGTCCCAACTATCGGATCTAACCCTATCTTACGGTAATGCCACACACCAGATTTCCACATACCGTGAGTTCCCGCATGGGCCAGATTTCCGTTTTGATCTGAAGGTACGGTATAACCCGTCATTGCCAAGGTGTAGAAGGCTGCACGTGGTGAGGCAGGGTGTCCTGTGAAAGCCAACTCGATTGCCGGATATTGAACGCCTACCCCAATACACATCTCGTATTCCAGATAGTCTCCCGGTTGAACAATGTAGTTGCCGCCCCAGAAGCGATCATAAATACAAGGATTGACTGCGTCGTTACCACCACTGTTTGCGATGAAACGGAAAACTGGGGCTTTGTCATACACCTTCAACCACTCACCATTTCCTTGTTTGTGATGGACCTCAGAAGCCTCCTTCCAAACAACATCGGTCTTAACAGCCACCTGTTTCGGGTCATGCCAACTAGACCCGGCTTTAATTCTCATGGTAAAGACCTCTTAATCAAAGTTAGCAGAAGCTGTCAAACTTTTGGTTTGGAAAGAGTAGTTGACATAACCACCACCCGGCCAAGGCTCGTGAGGTGCAAAGAAACCTACGTCCCGTAAGAAATCGACTTTGATTTGACCAAAACGATTTTTGATGTACGCATTGCGGGCGAATAGGTGTCGCCAACCGGGTTGGTCGTCTTCAATGGCACAGGCTGCAGTTGTACCAACGTAACCTACGATAGGGTCTAAGTTAAAGACGCGGTGATGCCAACGGTTAACTTGTTCCCACACCAATTCAGCAGCGTGGATACGTTTACCATTTTGGTCCACCACGGGAAGATGTCGCAGTTTATCAACACCAAAGTCAATGTCCAAAGTGGCCATCGGGGTGGTGGCGTACATTTCAAACTCGAATGTGTCACCTGCCTCTACAACAAAATTCCCCTTCCAAATAGTGTCGTAGGCATAGCTGTTTACATTACCGTCAGTGGTATTGCAATAGGTGTCAAAAAACAAAGCGGGGTTGTAATCAGCCGTTTTGACCCAACGACCACCTTGCTTGGCAAACACTTGCATTGCTTGTTTCCACATGTTTTGTTGCTTAAATCTCAAGGCGTTAGGGATGCGCCAGATATTAGACGTCTTGATTTTCATCCAAGGATACTCTGTGTGGGTATTCATATCATTTCTGGCGGCATACAGCGGGGTTTCCCCCGCCGCATTAATCGATCTCCCAGTTACTCTGTCCGGTGGCTGCGTGACCACAGGTGGCCTTGTGGCCTGCACGTACAACGGGGATACCGTCCCAGGTCATCCAACTCGAACCTTCAGCCATGACTGGACCGCTATGGGGTGCATCGCCATGACCGGCTACTGGATCGCCTTGTACAACAACGACTTGTCCGTTAACGGTGAATGCGCTTTGTCCTCCTGCTAACTGAGTCCCACCAGCACTATCCAAACCTTTTACTGTGATACCGGGCATTAACTACCTCCTGCAAACTTAGGCGTCTTCAGGGTGGTTATATTAGGCTTCCAAACTTGTTTGGTACCACCCACCGTGAGGGAGACTTCTTCGTTGGCGACAATGGCAATTTTCCCTCGGTTCAGTTCAACCTTGGAGTCATCAGCATTTTCCAAGGTTAGACGGTTTTCAGTACTGTCAAGCTCAAAGGAGTTACCGACGTCATCTTCAATAAGGAGCGCGCCTTCTGCCGCATTGATTTGGGCGGTATAGCGAAAGGGTTCTCCATTACTAGCTGAGGTTTGGAGCGTAATGCTTTTGTTGTGGGTTGAGACTTCGAAGTAATAGCAGTTCTCAAGGTCGAGTTCCGTTTGAGACTCATCCTGAGTTCCACTGAATGCGAAGATCACTGTCTCAAGCTTACGCAGGTTCTCATCCAACCCCATTGTGGACCAGTAGTACTTATCAGCATCACCACTGCGCCAAAGGCGTACTCGCTCACCACGGCGTACGTCAGGCGCTGTGAGACGATTGCTGAGAAAGGGCACCCACGTTGCCTCAATGACCTGATCGACCACCACAGCGCTGTTATAGACCTTCCCGGTGGCATCTACACCTGATGACTCCAACTGTTCGGGGTTAGAACGAATTTCCCCGTTGGTCATGTTAAGGGATTCAATGTCTGTGACGAGAATGGTTCGGTTAAACTTACCCGAAGCATCCTTCATTGCTTTATTCTCGGCCACGATGCCGAGTGCAACATTTTGAAAGCATGAGGCTTGCATAAGGCACCTATAAAAAACTATCAACGGCTCATAAACTATGTAAGGAACCTTGGAAGCTTGTTATGAAACTCTTAGAATTGCACTTGGACGGCTATCGTCGCCTGATGCTGAACAACATCAAACAATTCCGTTATACACCCACCGACGTCTACCAAATCATTCTGGGGACTAACGGGAGTGGTAAGAGTTCTGTTGTTTACGAAGCTTCCCCTCTTCCGGCGAATCCTGCCGATTACGTTAAAGGGGGTCGCAAGTACAGCAAGTGGCTCCACAACGGTAAGATTTATGAACTCACCTCCAACTTCGCAGGCGGTAGTGCTCGGCACTCGTTTCTGATTGATGGTTCTGAGGAACTCAATCGAGGCGGCACGATCACCATTCAAAAAGAACTGGTGGAATCCCATTTCAGCTATACCTCCGATATCCACGATTTGTTAGTGGGTAACGAGAAGTTCACCACCATGAGCTTCACTAAGCGGCGGGACTGGTTGACCAAACTCTGCGATACCGATTTCAGTTATGCCCTTGCAACACATAAGAAGTTGGCCAGCGCAGCGCGTGACCATCAAGGTGCGGTGAAACACGTAGCAAACCGCCTCACGGATGAAACCCTCAAGCTCAAGAGTCTGGGGGTTAGTGAGGACGATGAAGATGAACTGGCGCTGTTGAATGACGAGTTGGACCTGTTGTACATGACTCGCTATGCCCGTCCACCGCAAGGCTCCCGTAACCGCCTAGAAGAGCTGGCACGACAAGAAGAAGCCTTGGCCCGTGAGGTATTGGAGCTACGGCAGAACGACTCAGTCATCAAGCGCTACGGCTCTTTAGAGGTCTTATCTGAGGCCGTGGACAAAGCACGCTATCGGGTGCAAGGTCTGGAGATGTCGATTAGTCACACCAGCAACAGTCTGGATGATCTACTCAAGCTCCAACACACGGTTCAGCAGTCGGGTGTAACTGATGTAGATGCTGCTCGACAAGAGATCCACGAACTTCATGACAAGTCCCTCGAGGTTCGACAGAAGATTCGTGAATATCAGTGGGATGGCCAGAGCGATGCCTTCGGAACGTTGACAGCGTTGGACCAAGCCCGTGAAGAGTTCATGTCCATCGTTCAAGAGATCCCTGATAACGTCGGGATGCGTTTTAACCGCGATCAGGTGACTCGTACCCGTGAGGCTACACGAGAACTCAAAGAGAACATCGCTAACCTCAATAACCGGATCAGTCGCGAGGAGATCAAACTCGAGCATCTAAACGGTGTGTGTCAACAAGAATGTCCGAGCTGTAAGCATCGTTGGTACCCCGACAATGCCGATGATCGTAAGGGCATGATTGAAGACTTCATTACTAAGGCTTGGATTAAGGTTGCTGATTTTCAGAAAGAGTTGGAAGTCAACGAAACGTACCTCACTGAAGCCGAAACCTTTAGTAGTTACATCACACGTTTTAAAGGGTTGGTTAACAGCTTTCGTAGTTTGAAACCTCTTTGGGATCGAATGATCGAAGCTGAAGCCATCCATGACAATCCCAAACGCTGGATCAGGGACTACGGTATCTTTACCGAAGACGTCAAACATTGGGTGGAGTTGGCTGAATACGATCAACGTCTTAAAAAGCTCGAGTTGGCTTTGAAGGCAATGGAGTCGGCTACCGGCTTTGAAAGTTTGTCGGCCCACATTAATGAGACTGAGCAGAAGATCTCGTTGTTGACAGAGGAGTTGGTAGAAGCTAAAGCCAGTCATATGTCGTTGACTCGTGCGTTACGTGACGCCCACACCGTCACTGAGGTTGGACAGCGTCTCCAAGTGCTTCATGGGGAGAAGTTGGCAGCTTATGAAGACCTTGTGGTGGAGTACCGTAACAACGGAATCGATCGGGTGATCCAAGCCCATCAAGCACGATTGGGTGTACTTAAATCTAAGATTGCAGAAAAGCATGCGGTTGAAGGTTTAATCAACGACCTGATGTTGGACCATGAACTCACCAATAAAAAGTGGGAGACGTACAAAATTCTGGCGAAGATCTTGTCCCCTGTGGATGGCTTGATTGCTGAACAGTTGATTGGATTCATCAAAGCCTTTACTGACCACATGAATACATTGATTGGGAATGTGTGGGAATACGACCTCAACATTGTACCGTGTGGGCTGGAATCTGGGGAGTTGGATTACAAATTCCCGATTCATGTTAAATCAGAAGCTAACCGGGTACCGGATGTGGCTAAGGGATCAACAGGCCAATGTGAGATCATTGATTTTGCCTTTAAGCTGATCGTGATGTTCTATTTGCGCTTGACAGACTACCCACTGTACTTGGACGAACTCGGTCATTCGTTTGATGAACGTCATCGGACGAACGTCATGAACTTCGTTAAAGACCTTGTGGAAACGAAAGGTTTTAGCCAAGTATTTATGATTAGTCACTATGCCTCATCGCACGGTTCGTTTACGAACGCTGAGGTGTTGGTTATGGATGCTGCCAATATCACCGTACCCATGAGACATAATCAACACGTGACCATGGCCTGATGTTATGACATGGTCTTGTGTCCCTTTCAT